>FWPV01000136.1_pt1 | contig 261872 bp, 245 predicted proteins | sample 2228371 | NCBI WGS metagenome assembly FWPV01 (sample SAMEA103939776, study PRJEB20133) | metagenome
GGCCAAGCGGCGTCGCATAAAGACCGTGATCCAGGAGCTGATCTATCTGGCAGGGCGCGTGATCCGAAGCGGTCGTCGGCTGAAGCTCCAGTTCGGTCGGCATTGTCCCGCCTTTCAAGCGTTTCGGAGCGTCTATCTCAAATTTTGCCCAGGGTAGGGCAAAGGGGAGTCGTTGCAAGAGACTGGACCTATTCTTTGTTCACATTGAACGGGGGTGAGGTATGTCCGAAAACAGCTGAATTATCACAGTTATGAGCTCTTTTCTGCCACTCGAAACTCGATGATTCGAGGAACCGGCTGAAACAGGGCATCGTCGACCTAAGGTGGACCCCATTGTCAAGACAACGTTTGGAGAAATTTAAGGTGTGGTCTCGGTTCTAGACGCTCCCGCTTCCTGTTTCCTTCGTCTCTGGTCTCGGATTGAGTACCCGGCTTTTCAATGTGCCCCAAGTGACGTGCTCTTGCCAGAAAACCGAGTCGCGGAGGGGCGCCGAGAATGGGCCCAACCGTGGCTCGTCGGAGGCGGCCCTCCGCGACGGCTCGGAAAGCTCCATTCATGCCGCATTCTCTAGGGCTTTCCCCTGGTAAACCTCCGCCGGTGTTCTGCCCTTCAGGCTCTGATGGGGACGTTCGTTGTTGTAAAACTCAAAGTACCTCCGAAGTCCTTGGATGAGATCCTCCACCGTCTCGTAATCACGAAGGTAAATGTCTTCATACTTCAGGCTCCGCCACAATCGCTCCACCATGATGTTGTCCATGGCGCGCCCTTTGCCGTCCATGCTGATCCGGATCCCGTGGTCTTTGAGAACACCCGTGAAGGCGGCGCCCGTATACTGCGAACCCTGATCCGTGTTGAAAATCTCAGGGCGGCCGTGCCGTCGTAGGGCCCGTTCCAGAGCGCTGACACAAAAGCTGTCGTCCATCGTCACCGAAATCTCCCACGACAGCACATAGCGTGAATGCCAATCCATCACCACGCTCAGGTAGACGAACCCTCCAGAAAGCCGTATGTAGGTGATGTCGCTACACCAAACTTGATTGACCCGGTTGATCTCAAGATTCCTCAGCAAATACGGGTAGATCTTGTGAGAAGGATTCGAAATGGTCGTTTTCCTCTTAGGCGCCACCGCGACCAGCCCCATCTCGCCCATGAGCCTTTGCACTCTTTTGCGGTTCACCTTGTAGCCCATGCGCCGTAAGTGATCCCGGACCTTGCGCGTCCCATAAAAAGGGTACGCCGTGTAGATCTCATCAATACGACGCATAAGCTCAAGATTTTTCGCCGGTTCCTCCTTCGGCCGGCGATAGTAGCTCGCACGGGAAAGCCCCAAAAGCTCACATTGGCGGCTCACGCTCAGTTCGGGATGATCGGGTTCGATCCTCGCTCGCTTTTCGGCCACACTCAATCGAGCAATCCGGTCGTTTTTTTTAACCAGTCCACCTCGACTTGCAGCTGGCCAACCTTCTGGTAAAGCTGCTCGCGCTCTTTTTCCCTTTTCTTTTCCTTCTTGGCCTCCCGACGGTCAAAGAGCTCGGCTGCGTTTTCAACCAGCTGTTTCTTCCACAGATTGATCTGATTGACATGGACCCCGAACTCCTGAGCCAGTTCGACCGCTGTCCGCTGGCCTTTGAGCGCTTCCAGGGCCACTTTCGGCTTGAATCCCTTGCTAAACCTTTTCCGCTTCATCGGACCCCCCCTTTCTCCGCAAGATACACCTTAACATGGTGTCTCATTTGTGGGGTCCACAATAACCGCTCAAAATGGGGTCACCATGCCCGCAACTCAGCTCGCTCAACCACACCCCACGGATTCAGGAAATACTAAGTTGAGATTACATATCTTTCTTTCGATAGTTTATCGATACTTTTGATGCGGCTCTCCACCTCCTGTTGAATGCCTTCAGAGTCTTGTATCAACCTTACGGTATTATTAATAGAATCAACTATCAATAATTGACGAAAGAGATCATTGTTGCGTAACCGATATAATCGTTCGATCCGAGATCGCCTAGGCAGGACGACGTCAATTTCTCTCATGTATTCCTTATAAAACTTAACGGATAATTGACCAGCTCTCTTTCGAAATGCCCCCAGTGGGATGGTAACCTGGGCTAAACTAGCATGTTTGGCAAATTCGCGCCATAAAGCCCAATCGCCAGCAAGTTTGTAAGATCCTAACACATGCTTTCCTTTAAACCATAAACGCTTTCGAAAAAAAGTCCCCTCCTGTTGAAGCGTGCTCCAATGCTCGGAATCGCAAAGACCTTGCCTGACGATCTCGGTAGGTATGGGGCAGTCCTTGACACCAATTGGCAAGTGCGGATGGTCACGAAATCTGTATAGCGGTCCCGTTATCCAGTCGATCTCGGGATATTTTATCGAAATTAAACAGAGTGTCGATAAGGCTCCTGGTAACATAACATCATCTGCATTCAACCAACACATGAATTCATCTGAGGCAGCGCACAGTTGGTCAAAGCCCCTGAGGAGAGCATCGTATACTCCTTCATCTGACTCAGAAGCCCAAGTAAAGCAGACCTTGTTACATCTCACGTAATGATTTGGCTTTGAAAGCACGGACTCCCAATACTTCAACCTCTCTATTGTGAAATCGGAAGATCCTCCATCTTGAACATGATAACGAATAGAAAAATCTCCTGATTGTGTAATAATGCTTAAAATGGTGGCATCAATGGTACTTGCTGCATTCAGGCAAGGAGTAACAATGTATATGACCGGATCGTTTGATAAAAGATGGCGTCTCGTCGTGTTCTTGATATCAACTTCGTCGGCGACAGATCTGACAACGGGGGAATTCACAATGGCCCCCCGAAATGACTCCAGTGAAAATTTATCTTCTGAAGCTAGTTTGGCGAGATATGCGCTTGCAGCGCGAAGTAAGTCATGATTGTCGGCCTTGTCCAATGCTTCATCGTATGAAGAATAATACAATGGATATTTTGGTCCCAAATATTCTACAACAGGTGGGAGTCTGTTAATCAGCAAGGGCGTATGTCGTGCAATACATTCCAACACTAAATTGTTCGCACTGGCGTCGTAAAGAAATGCGAACGCAATATTACAAGCCAGAAGCTGATCATATTCATTGTTTGGCAAAAAATCTATTATATCCACACCATCATACATTGTCTCTCTAAATTTTCCTATTCTTTTCCTTTCCACTCGCTCCAACTCAAAAATTCTATTAAAGAATGCTTCTTTGCGGGGCTTGAGAAATATTTTCTTATAGCTGCTGGAAGGAAGTTCAAATATTGCGTGCAATAACCTAAGCCACCAGCCAATCTGCACGATGCTCTTTTGTGGGTTCTTTTCAAATCGTTCATATGTCCATAAAATATTTGGATTATCCATAGGATGATACACAACATCAATCGGGACATCCAGCAATGCTGTTAGGAACTGTTTGTGGTATTCTGATAAGACAAATAGGCCTTGGCAAAACTGATAGCTTCGTTGCCATTCTGGAAGAGAAAAAATCCTTTCATTCGTATTGCCTTGGTCGAACCAATGGGGTACAAAAGGGGGGACATGAATAAACCCGACCCATGGCTTTGTGGGAATGTAGGCTTTGGGAGTAACCGAGGGACGTTGCCCCCACACATAAGTCCTCTCAACAAAGGTGTCAAGATATAGGAGGGAAGTTGGTTCGTGTAAGTCTCTGAGACTTGAGATGGCATATGCCCAACCACTTCTATGATTTCCAAATGAAGCGCTCAGCTGATCTCCGAGATCAAATTTGAACATCAGACCTCCCCCTACTAGACGATCGATCTGGCAATCAATTGTTTATATAAATCAAAGTCTGCCATTCTTAAAATATAAGTAACCATGTCTTCTGTAAGCGACATTGTTCTGGCTCTGGACAGTGTTTGTGATTTCTTGCGAAGGGTGCTATATGCGGAAATGACTTCCTTGGGGCAATCAATGTCTAAGAAATGGAAAATACTCTGCACGTGTGCGCCAACATTAAAGAGTCTGTGATAATCTACTATACCGATCTTGTTGGTATCGAGGGCCTTATTGGTATAAAGGAGAGACTCGTTCCAATCATCGACCGCTACTTTATAATCCTGCTGTCGAGACCAGTGCTTATCGCTCGGATTGGCAGCGCGTCTGTTGTAAGAAGAGGCTACAGAATATATGTCTCGAATTATGAATAGAATAGTAGCATTAGGCAAGTTATCAGCAAGCAAGTGGTATTTCAGATACAGTGTGGGTATCTTGTCGCCAAAATAAATACACTGATCATACCTGGGTCTTAGGTCAGAGTAATAAGGCGAGAATGCATACAGATCGTCATAAAAGGTATCATTGGCTGGTGATGCAAAGAAACGATCCTTGTCAAATAGACGCGGAGAGATATGGTTATTAACCAGGACTGTATGGTAATAACGTTCGAGACCAAGCGCTATCTGTGGATGGCTCGTAATTAACTGCCAAAGTGCTGTGGTACCCGAACGCGGACAACCACATATAAAGAGGTAGCGCTTGCTCCGTAATTTGGTAACATGTCTGTTATCTATGGTTTTGAGGTGATCCAGTGGCGACTTATGATCGCTATGGAAATTAACCGCTGGCAAATGGAGCCTAGTTAAGAAACTATGCAAATATTCTCTTTCGATTTTACTGTGTAGTGTACCGAGTTGATCACCCCTGCGGTTGTGCGACTTGGGGTTTATAAAATAGAAGGACAGAGGCGTAGGCTCTAGATAGCCTCGTTCTCCCCCCTCCATCACTTTGAGCCAGAATGCCCAATCTGCATATGTGCCAAATCTTTTTTCATTAAAGTACCCATAAATAGAATGAAGAGTCTTTTTCCAGACAGGCATGCAATGTGGAATGTTGTGGGGAATCAGCCTGTATTGGCCTTCTTGTGTCTTGTCCAATCGTGCTAGATCAAGAAACCCAAACTCCCCAGCGTGTGTGGAGTACCACGCACGGTCAGTGCGGATCTGCCCCCAATCTGTCACATTGTCCTCAAAGGGGACCAAGGCTGACGCAGCTACTGAGATGTGGGGACGAACGTCAAAGGCTCTTAGCAATGTCTTTAATTGTTGCGGATGCCTTAGGTCGTCTACATTGGCATTTGAAATGAAAGGTGTGTTTGAGCTGCGTATGGCTATATTCCAGCACTCATACAGGCCCGGATCGTTCCTGTTGCAAATAAGGAGTGCTTTGGTATTGACTTCCAACCATTTCCTGAGTCTATCTGATTCAAAATCCGATGCCTGAGAAATAACCGCAGTATGTGCGATCTCGGCATTGTATCCGATGATATCCTGGCAGTTACTCAAAAACCTATCTAGGTAAGCATCAGACCGAAAAATAGAGGTGACCAAGGTGCATCGTAAGCCAGTGTCGTGGCAACAAGTGAATGCTGTAAGAATATTATTGTCCTTATGTCGTCGATCAAGAAGGGCAACTGAGTTGGCAGAAAGCTCTGGAAGTGAAAATGCAGAAAGGTTGGTCTGTATTCGACGTTGGTCTAATATAATAGCATCGCATGAAAGTGCGAGATACTTTGTCAACAGCTGTGGATCGCTTAGAAGTGCCACTCTGTCGCCAGTGGGCCGATTGATTGAGTTGAAAATTAAAGTGTCGAAATCATTGCAGGTCATTACTGAAAATGCATGGCGATAAGTTATACATAGATATTGAAATGCAGAATAGATCGCGGCCGGGTCAATAGTCGAAACGAATATTAAATGATAGTTGTTCTCTATTGCATAAAGAGCAAGTATCTCAACGATTGAGGTAAAGCCGGTTGGAAAGCGTTCTGGAAGCAGCAAGTAAAAATGTGTGTGTCCACTTCCGGGCGTATCATTGGGGAGTTGTTTAACATGTAGTGTCCTTTTTACTGTGTGAATGTCATGGGGTCGGCAAGTGTTCGCTGGTATCAAGTCAGTTAGCTTGAAGGATGCATACGTGTAAAAGCTGAGAAGGCGACGCTGCAGAAAAACCAAGTGAGTCAGGTAATGGTCAATACCCGCATTGCTGAGGGTAATGTATAAGTCATGATCATTTAATAGAGCGATGATTCCTGCTCGTATCGCGTCAGCATTCGCGCGTCTAAGAATGTACGCTGATCTGTTGTGACGTAGGTGCCTGCCCAAGTTGCTGGAAGTCATTAAAACAGGCCGTCCCATCGCGAAGTATTCGGGCAGCTTGCTGGGAATGCGGTAATCGTTGAAAGGGCCGGGTTCGCCTGGCTGAACAAACATGTCGGCTGCTGCGAGAATATCCGGCAGTTCTTCACGCTTTACCCACCCGAGATGCTTTTCGAATTGTTTTGCGGCTTGAGCTTCCTTAGGAAGCGGCACAATGTCCTTTCCCGTTCGGATCAAAGTGGTGGGGTGCCCCTGCTCGTTCAGCAAAATGACGGCCTTATAAAGCTCGGCTACCTCGTTGACATTGGCCGAGTGAACGTTCCCGCTGTAAACAAGCACGATGTGGTCGTCTGGGATAGCGAGCTTGCTACGGAGTTCTTTGTTCATGGGGCGAGGATAGAAGAGGCGCTCGTCGACGATGGGCGGTAGGATCATAGTTGGAAGATCGCCCGGGTTGAAGCGATTCAATGTCTCGATGACCATGGTTAACCCGTCGGCTTGGTCAAGGAACTGACGGCCCCTGATGGGGTGAAATCGGCCGCGGGGTATCAGCTTGTCCAGCTCATCTTCTGGGAGGTTCGCCAGTTCGCTGAAAGGTTTGGCGAGAGTCACCTCGGTCAGGTACTCTTCGTTGTCTTCCAAGTGAATGATGAGCGAGCAAGGGTTGCTCTCCAAAATCTTCTGGGCGAATTGTCGCACGATTTCCCTTGGCGTCCAAGCGTGGAGAATATCCGGTCCACGCCCGTCGGGAAATGGGAATCCTTTTCCGTCTATCTCGGCATAGGAACAGACGCGAACTCGTAGTCCGCTTTCTCCCGTTGCGCTTTCATCAGGAACGGCTATGATGGAGCTGATTCCGTAGGGTGCCAAACGCTCGGCCAGAAGCTGCACATGGTATCCACTGTTGCTCTCAATGGGCTGGGGTAGGACGAAAAGCACGTTTTTGCCTCGGGCTTCTTCGGTCGAGGAAGAAATGGTTGCGACGCCCTTGGCGGGGGATGTGGATGGGCCAGTCGGTGGTGAACCGGATTTCGCGTTCCTAGATCCAGCTTGGATGCTTCGAAGGGCATCCGAATACGAACACGAGGAGAGTAGGCTTCTCTTGAGTTCGCTTTCCAGGCTCGCCAGCGTGTCGAAGGGGTCCACCGGCTCTTGGTTCTCAGTGGGTTTGCCGGACGCCCAGTGTTGGTAATGTTTGAAGATCTCGCGCATGTGGTCTGCGGCCGTGGGTTTTCTTCCACGGAGCAGGAGGTAATCAGTGAGGGTCAGGACCGTGTTGCCCAGCTTCCATCGCCACGAGTGCATCAGGGCATCGAAGTCGTTTCGAAGTTTCCGGAGCCAGACGCGAAGGCGCTCCAGGTCCTGCGGTTCTTTGCCCGGAGTAGGCACCCAGGCTTGGAATTCGGCGAAGATTTTTCGCATGTGGTCCGCGGCTGTTTGTGCCTTCCAACGGAAGAGAATGACTTCGAAGAGGCGGACCGCGCTACTTCCTACCTTCCATCGCAGCGATTTCTCAAGGGCGTCGAAGTCGTTTCGCAGCTGCTCCAGCCAACGCCGATGACGCTGCACATCTTCACGGCTGACCCGAAAATCCCTTTTTGCCTTGCTGCGTTGCTCTTCATCCTGCTTCCTGGCCTCGTACTCGGCAAAGATCTGTGTCATGTGATCCAAAGCCAAGGCTTCTTTTTTGCGGAAAAGCAAGATTTCCACAATGCGGATCACCGTGTTCCCCACCTTCCAACGCTTTGATTCCCTGAGGGCGTTTACGTCCTTGCTCAGCTTTCGAAGCCAGTTATTCAGCTGAGCGTTGGTGCCGGCCATACGCCGGCATGTAGCTCGTAGTTCCGCGCGCTCCTCTTGAGCCTGCCTCACTAGTTGAAGCGATCTTTCTGCAACTGCCCTGTGGCGGCGAAGATCGTTCCGCAGGCCTTCAAGTTGATTCGTATGCTCAGCCTTCAGCGCATCCAGCGCTTTCTGGAGTTCGCCCAGCTGCTGGTCCTTGGAGGCGACCGTGCTTTGCAGTTCCTCGAGCTTTCTTTGATGCTCGGCTTTGAGCCGATCCAGGGTTTGCTGGAGTTCGCCCAGCTGCTGGTCCTTGGAGGCGACCGTGCTTTGGAGTCCCTCGAGCTTTTTCTGATGCTCGGCTTGGAGCTGATCCAGGGTTTGCTGGAGTTCGCCCAGCTGCTGGTCCTTGGAGGTGATCTCTTCCGATAAGCGAGCTATTTCTCTCTGCTTTTCCTTCCATGCCGCAGCGACCGATTCCTGGCGTAGTTCGGCCTTTATCCAGACCCGTAGTTCCATCGGATGGTCGGGGAGATCCGGAAGCGGGGGCAGGAGAATCTGCGGGTCGTGGCCGAAGACCATGAGGAAAAGTCCTTCGGGGGATGGCAGTCGAGCGGCGTCCTTTTGAATCACCAAGGCATCAAAGTCTTGCGGTGTGCACGCATCCCATACCGGCTTGCCGGTGACCGCACTCACCAACGCGATCCTGCTTATGGCGACGGCTCCCCTCGTGTTCAACGGATCGATCCGAAGCGACCGGCGGCGCAGGACCTCAGGCCTGGATATGGGGACTTTGAAGTCGTACCACTCGGCAGGCGGCAGAAGAATCTTGGCGGTTCCAGCTTCGTCATACTTGCCTTCATGGGAAGGAACGTATACCTGGGCGAACAGGGTGTCACCGGGACGGGTGGCGGTCAAAATCCTTAGCTCTCTCTGAAGCCTTGCGTCCCGTTCCAAACGTTCATAGTCACCCACAAGATCCAGAAGCTCATTCCAGAGTCTACGGCCCGTATCGGACGACGGTTGCGTGCTATGACCCGGTGAGGGATCGCCCTTCACATGACCCTTGAACGGCAGATCCATGCCTGGATCTTCGGGCAGCAATGGGGCGGCTTTGGCGTAGGTGTCTACGGCGAGGAGATGGGCGGCAGCGTTTTGACCGGCGCGAAACCGTTCATAAAGCGCCGCAAAGTGCGGAAAGGGCTCGTCACCGGGCTCTTCCGGTGAGGTATCGCCGACATGGTGATGCTTCAAGTCGGGGCGAACGAATGCCAAGATAGCGGGAGCATTTTCCAAAACGGGACGCGGAAAAGTGAAAGCAAGGTCTTTTTCGATTCCGCGAAGGGTTGCGACCGGGTCCGCCAGCAACCGGTCGTAGGTAACCACGACGAAGCGCCGTCTTGCGTGTGCACCCGTACGATCACCGGATTGACTTGCTGTGTTCGTCGGCTTATTCCCGGCTTCGGAGTTTTCCACCTTGCCGGTGCCTTCGTTGAAGTCCCTGCTTTCCATCAGAGCGGCAAAGGCATCCCGGTTGTGGGTCAACCAGAGAAGATGCCCTTTCCTGAGGTCAAAGCCGTTCCGCTTTTGCAGGGAGCGGGCCACTTCAAAAGGATGACGAACCGTCACGATGAAGCCGGGGGTGACTTTCAAGTCCCGAAGAATCCGCAACCAGAGGGGCAGAAGCCGCGCGATCCGCGGATCCTTCACGGCCCAGAGCCGGCTTCCATCGAAGTTTCGTTCGAGAGCGGCTCGAAGGGTCTTTCGGGCCCTGTTTGCCGCTTCCGAATCCAACCAACCCTTAGGGAGACTGCCGATCATGTCCCATTGGCAACCCAGGTCCCGAAGGAGAATATCATGGGCGAGCGTGATATCGTGATTTTCCCAATGGCCGAGTTCGTTACTGGTCGAGGGGCCCATGAGGTTTTTGCCTAGGTCTACGCCCAAAAGGTGAAAGCATCCGGCAAGCACCGAGGTTCCGCTCCGATGCATGCCGCAGACAATCAGGCAGTTCACTTGGTTTCCTTGTGTCCTTGTGTCGTCCGAAAGCATGGAAGACCTCGTTGATCCTGGGAAGATTCTTTTAGCAACGGTACCTCCAGGTCGTCGTAACGTGCGTCTATTTCCCGGGGGCCGCCTTCCGCTTCAAAAAAGCCCTGTATTCCTTGATAACGTCTTCGGTTTTTCCTTCAGCGCGCGAGACGCCCTCCTCAATCCATACGGTGCGGTCACACAGTTCCTGGATGGTCGGAATACTGTGGGAAACCAGCACCACCGTCTTGTCGGAGCGGATCTTCTCCTTCATCGCCTTGGATGATTTTTCCTTGAAAATTTCATCTCCGACGCCGAGGACCTCGTCCACCAGGAGCACGTCCGGGTCCAGCTGGAAAGCGATGGAAAACCCCAGCCGGGCCTTCATCCCCGAGGAATACGAACCCACCGGCTGATCGAAGAAATCTTCCAGGCCCGAAAACTCCCAAATTTCTTCCATCTTCTCCTTGATCTCCCGCATGCCGATCCCGAGAATCATGCCGCTCAAGTACGTGTTTTCCCGTCCCGTGAGATAGGGGATGAAGCCCGCCTGGAGAGAGAGGAGCGACGCCGTGTAGCCGTGGTTGATGAGCGCTCCTTCGTCGGGCGAAAGGATGCCGGCGAGAAGCTGGAGCAGCGTTGTCTTCCCTGCGCCGTTTCGACCGACCACGCCGAGACTTTCTCCCTTATAGAGGGCAAAGGAGACGTTTTTCAAAGCCCAGAACTTCTGCTTGGCAAAGTAGCTTTTCCTTTTCACGTAGTAATAAGAGACGTTTCTCGCTTCGATGACCGGGACACGGGATGGGGAGATCATTGGGCCACAATCCGGGGGTAAACGGTATCGTAACGATGTATGAAGCGCGAAACCCAGGTGACCGCCAAGATCGAAACGAGAGCGATGACCAAGAGCGGGGCCGGCTCCGGCCACCGTGCGTGGAGGACGATGCCGCGGTAGTCTTCGATCAGGCGAGCCATGGGGTTCAGGAAGAACCACGACCGATAGGGGTCGGGTATCTTCTGAGGATCGAAGAAAATCCCGGAGAGATAAAACGTGAGGCGCAACAGATGCGAGATGATCAGCATGAAGTCTGGAAAAAACGGCGTCACGGCGGCGAAGGCGAAGCCCACGGCCATGATGAGGGAAAGCTGCACAAGAAAGAGAACCGGGATGGCGGCGTAAGCCGGATTCAGCGGAAAACCCGTCGAAACCAGGAAGACGAGCACCATGCTGAAAGCAATCATGGCCTTGAACGTGTCGGTCAAGATGACGACCGATGGGAAAAACACCTTGGGGATCGCGGCCTGCCTTATGAGCCCGCGGCTGTTCACTATGGAGTTCCCGCAGTGTATCACAGTAGTCTGAAACCATTTCCACACGACCAGGCCCACCAAGAGAAATTGCACGAAATGGGGCCCGCCCCGCTGCAGAAGCACCGCGAAAACCAGGTAGAAAACAAGCATTTCGAGGACGGGTTCCAGCACCCACCAAAGGTAGCTGATGTAGTAGCGCCGCGCCTCGGAACGCAAATCCGCCCAAGCTTTATAGAGAAGAAGATCCCAGTATGCGGCAACAGTCCGCATTCGCCGTCCAAACTCGTTTCATGCCCATAGAGGGCCCAAAGCACAACGAGAGAAAAATCCGCGGCTTCCGAAAACACTGCGGACAGGATCATGGCCGATGGGTTCCAGATGTGCCCCGTGGTCTATTGCCCGCCACCGGGAGCGTCGAACCGCTCCCAAGATCCGATCTCGCTGACCATGCAAGAAGGATTTCCTCGGCAGGTCGTACCTCGCTCAGGCGACGGGAAAATAGCGCCATGAGAGTTCTTGTCAACCCTCTTTTAGTGGAATCCGGTGCTATGGGCAAATACATTCGAAAATCTTTCGGCGTTTCGGCGCGCTCACAATGGAAGTGGAAGGATCGTCCGCTCCGGGAATTGCTGGTCAAGGTGCAGCGTGAACTGGAAGACGGACTCATGGTAAGCATTGACAATGCCTTGAAAATTGCTTTTATGTTCACTTAAAGTTCTTGCAAAACCCTATTCCTGTTCACGATCGCACTGCAAAAACTTCAAAAGCCGATCCCGTTCAAGCAGTCCGTGATGCAAGGCGCAACATTTTCCAAAGATGATCTGTAGTTAGCGTACACCGCATGGACGGGGAAAACGGCTCTTCGTCCTTTCATGTGGCATTCGATGCGTTCCGGGATGGGTGCAGCAAGGAGGTGGCTGATGTTTCTGTCTTCCTGCACCCAAAAGGATGACGAGGAGGAAAGGTGCCATGGGCCTTCCACGACGAGGCTCGGGGCGCTACACCTACGGCGACTACCGGAGCTGGCCTGAGGAGGAACGATACGAGCTCATCGACGGTGCGGCCTATGCCATGACGCCCGCCCCCTCGCGCCGTCACCAGGAGGTCCTGGGCGAACTTTTCCGCCAGGTGGCGAACGCCCTGGAGGGAAGGCCCTGCCGGCCGTTCATCGCACCCTTTGATGTGCGCCTCCCCAGGGAGGACGAGCCGGACGACGAGGTGGAGACCGTCGTGCAGCCTGACCTCTCCGTGGTGTGCGACCCGGCCAAGCTCGATGAACGGGGTTGCCGGGGCGCACCGGACTGGGTGGTTGAGGTGCTCTCGCCCGCAACCGCCGGACATGACCACATCATAAAACGCACCGTCTATGAGCGAAGCGGCGTCAGGGAATACTGGCTCGTGCATCCGGTGGACCGGATCGTGACCGTCTATCGCCTGGATGAAGGGGGCCGGTTCGGGGTGCCCGAGATCCGCGAGCTCACCGGACGGCAGCAGGTTGGGGTGATCCCCGGAATCGAGATCGACTGGGACCGGTTCAGACCCATATTTTCGGAGTGATCTTTTGCTTCTTGTTCCCAAGCTCCAGCTTGGGAACACAACGGTGCGGAAGCTCCAGCTTCGGTGAGGGCGTTCCCAAGCTGGAGCTTGGGAGCGAGGGGAAGCTTGGGAACGAGGGGAATACCGGAAAGGTGATCGTGCGTGTGAATCCGGCGTTCTATCGGCCGGCCGAAGTGGATTTTCTTCTGGGCGACGCTTCCAAGGCCAAGGAGCGGCTGGGCTCGGAACCTACGGTGCGCTTCGGCGGACTGGTGGAGATGATGGCGCGGGCCGACATGGAGCGAGCGGCCCGCGGCGAACTCCAGCCTTTGCATTTCTGAACCTGATTGAAGCGGATGCCGCCTCCAGAACCGGACACCCCGAGATCGGTGGTCGTTCACGACTACTTCGAGACCACGGAAGGCGGGGGGAAGCTCGCCTGCATCCTGGCTCGCGAAATGGGGGCCGACCTGGCCTGTGGGTTCAAGGCGGCCGCTCACCCGTACTTCGCCGAACTGTTCCGCGGCCCGGTGCTCCAGCTCACCCGCCGGGGGCGCCTCCCCCTTCTTCGGCAGTCGGCCGTCGCGTGGGCCTTTCTTCACCGGAGCCGCCTGCTTTGCCGTTACGACACGGCCGTCTTCAGCGGTTCCTACGCGCCGCTTGCCGTGCTGCAAGGCGGCGCCCGGCGAAACCTCTATTACTGCCACACCCCGCCCCGGTTTCTCTACGACCGCCGCCGCCACTTCCAACGCACCGTTTCTCCCACCCTGAGACCCTTTTTCGCTCTTTTCAACCACTGGTACCGGCCTCGCTACCAAGCGGCCTTCGCCCGGATGGACAGGATCGCCACCAACAGCCAAAACGTGCGCCGGCGTATCCTCCGGTACCTGGGCCGGGACGCCGCAGTCGTTTATCCGCCGTGCGACACCCGGCGCTTCCGCTACCTGGGACAGGAAGGCTTCTACCTTTCGGCGGGGCGGCTGGATCCGCTCAAACGCGTGGACCGGATCGTTTCCGCCTTCTCGCGGCTTCCCGAAAAACGGCTGGTGGTGGTTTCCGGCGGTCCTGAGGAAAGGCGCATCCGGCGGATGGCTTCCGCTCTTCCCAACGTGACGGTCCTCGGCCCGGTGAGCGAGTCCCGGCTGGTGCGCCTCATGGGAACCTGCATCGCCGTCCTTTACATCCCGGAAGAAGAGGACTTCGGCATGGTGCCGGTGGAAGCCATGGCGGCGGGAAAGCCCGTGATCGGCGTAAGAGAAGGCGGGGTGCCCGAAAGCGTGATCGACGGCCGAACCGGAACGCTCCTGGATCCGGACCCCGATGCGGAGGCCGTCGCGGGGGCGGTGGAAGCCATGACGGCCGAGGTCGCCCGGTCCTTTCGAGCGGCCTGTGAGGCGCGGGCGCGGGCGTTCGATACCGCGGTTTTCGTGGAGCGGATGGGGCGGTTGATGGGCGGGTGACGGTCGTTCGGCCGGCGGCCTGGCCGGAGGTCGCGGGCGCTCCGTTGGAGGCGCCGCGACCCCGCGCGGGCTATTCCAGTTCCAAGTTGATGTAAGCTTTGCCGGTGTTGGGTGCGAAGACCGTCGGGGCCTTCAACCGGAACACGTCGCCGTCCAAAATCAGAAGGTCCTTGGCAAAGGGAAAGCGGGCCGTCCAGCCGTTTTGAAGCACGAGCACGGGGTTTTGCGGGTCCGTTTCGTCGATGGAAACCGTCGCCCCGTATTCGGCTGCGACCGCATCGGCCGAACGGAAGAGCCGCGCGTCCACCTCTTGCAGGCTGAAGCCCAGGATGGCCGCCGAAGCGTGGGCCAGGTCGGTGTTTTCCAGCGTGCCCGTGGGAACGTTCAGGCCGTAGTGGTAGAAGAAGAGGTCTTCTCCCGTGTGGCCGCCCGTGGTCCAGCCGATGTTGGAACGCACGCTCATGATCGGAGCGATCGCGTTGCTCAGGTAGCTCCCGTCGTCGTTTTGGATCGCGGCCACTTCTTCCGCGCTCAGATCGTCCACGCCCCAGTATTCACTGAGGACGCTCCGGATGTGGGCTTCGCTCCGGTCGTCGCCGATCTTCAGCGCCACGCCTTCGGCGGTGAGCTTCGCGCGCTTGATGGCGTTCACCACCGACTCGTAGGTCATCTTGGAATAGGTCGACGTCGTTTGGGCGTTTCCGATGCTCATGCCGCCGTTTCCGTGATCGGAAAAGACGAGCACCGCCGTGTCGCCGTTCTGTTTGGCGAAATCGAGGGCGACGGCCACGGCGTCATCGAAGGCCAGAAGATCCGTCACCACGCCCACCGGGTCGTTGCCGTGAGACGACCAGTCCACCTGGCTTCCTTCCACGAAGAGGAAAAAGCCGTCGGGATCCTGGGAGAGGATTTGGATGGCCTTGGAAGTCATTTCGGCCAGCGACGGTTCATGGGGGGCGAATTCCGCCCGGTCCAGGTCCCGATGCATGGCGTTGTCCGCGAAAAGCCCCCAGACACGGTCGGCGTCGGTGGCGAGCATGGCGTCGCGGGTTTCCACCAGGGTGACCCCGCGGTCCTGGAGCACCTGGAGGAGGTTTTCGCCGTCGGTGCGTCGGCCGCCTTCCGATTCCGGAACCAGGTACATCCTTCCACCGCCGAAGACCACGTCGATATCCTGGTAGACCTGCTGTTCGGCGATTTCGTTGTAGTTGCTGCGGCTGGGCCAGTGGGAGGAATAGGCGGCGGGGGTGGCGTGCTGGATGTTGGAGGTGGCCACCAGGCCGGTGGCTTTCCCCATGAGTTTGGCGCCTTCGAGCACCGTGGCCACGGGCTTGTACTGGAGATCGTCGGGTACGGGGGCGACGCCGGGGATGGTCACCGGGCCCGGGAGCACCCCGATGAACTTGTCGGAGGACTTGTGGCCGGTGGCGAAGGCCGTCGCCGCCGGGGCCGAGTCGGTCACCATGGAGTCGGCGCCGTAGGTGCGGACCGCGCCCACGTGCATCTCGTCCAGGGCGAGCTTATGAGATTCCTTGACCCAGCGGGCGAGGGTCGTGTGGGTGGCCCCCGTGCCGTCGGGGACCAAGACGATGAGATTCTTTGCCGCGTGGCTCAAAGCCGGGAACAGGATCAGGGCCGCGACGATGACGAACCAGGCGGCCGGGCGGCGACGGAGCTTTCGGGAAAGAGTGCTTGCCATGGTCTGCTTCCTTTGTTTGGCGGTCGTTGATGGAATGGGTTCAAAACCGATGGGCGTGACACCCGGGTCGTTCAAGTGCGCTTCTATCACCTCCTTTATCGATTTTGATCGGGTAAGGACAGGGGGTTCCTGGGAGCTTGGCCGGCCCTTGGGGTGGGAGCCGGCTTGCCGGCGTCAAGGGTCGCAGGCAAGCCCGCTCCTACGGGATCTGGGTCCCGGCCTTTTCATGGTTGACGGGTTCTTAGCCCGCCGGTGTGGCGGTTTCGTGATGGGTGGATTGCGTTTCGGTGAAACGCTTCGGGCGCGTGGCGCGGGAAAAGGCCGGGGCGAACGCCGCATGCCGTTCCCCTTGACGAAAACCCGGGCCGGAGGCTAATGATTCGGGAAAATCGCGGTGGTGAAGGCGTTCGGCGGAGGTTCCAGCGGGCCGAGCGGAGCATTCCGGAGGCACATGTATCCACAAGGGCACCTGGCGGTCAATCTGATCCTCATCGGCGGGATTCGCGAAATCGCGGTGCGGCTGGGGAACGGAAACGAAGAAGAGGCGAAGGCCGTTCCCTGGATGCCGGCGCTCGCCGCGGCCATCTTTCCGGACCTGGTGGACAAGGTGGTTTGCGACTACTGGCACCTGGCCCAGTACGGGCGGAGCTGGACCCACAATCTCACCGCCGTGGCGTTGTTTTCGCTGGCCGCCTGGGCCGTGACCGGCCGCAAGGGGGTGGGGTTGTCGTGGGCGGTGGGGCACCTGGGGCACCTCATCGGGGATTTCGCCTTCGTCCCGTGGTTCTGGCCCTGGGTTCCGTACGTTTGGCCTCGGATGGACCACCCCATCGCCCCGGCGGTGGTCGCCACCGCACTGGACCTCCTGAGCGGGAGCCCGCTGGATCCCGAAGTGCGAAGCATCTGGGACGGCCCGCGCCTGGTGTTCGAGACCGCGTTTCTTCTCTTTGCCGTCTCCTTCAGCCTCCTGCGCCAGGACGCCTGGAAGCGGCGGTTCCTCCTGGGTTCCATCGCCCTGTGGGCGGGGATCGTCGTCTTCTGCGACCTGGGCGCCTTGGTCACCTCGCTCGCTGGTCTGAAAACGGGGGGCTGATGCGGGTCCTCCACGTGGGAAAGTACTATCCGCCCTACGCCGGCGGGATGGAAAACTTCCTGGCAGACCTGCTCCCGGCTCTGGAACGCCGGGGGGTTCGGACCGGAGCCCTGGTCCACAACCATCGAGGCGTCTGGGAACGGGGAGAAGACCGGCCCGGCGAACCCTGGCTTCTCCGAGTTCCCACCCGCGGGACGCTCCTCTACGCGCCGGTGAGCCCCGCTTTTCCGCGGGCTCTCCGGCAGAGCCTCCGCGAATTCCGCCCTGACCTCCTGCATTGCCACATGCCCAACACCAGCGTCTTCTGGGCGCTGGGGATCGCCGCGGCCGGTCGCATCCCCTGGATCGTCCACTGGCATGCGGACGTGGTGGCGAGCCGGATCGACCGCCGGATGCGCCTCGCTTATCCCCTGTATCGGGTTCCGGAAGGCCGGGTGCTTCGCAGAGCGCGGGCCGTGGTGGCCAGTTCGCCGCCTTACCTGGACTCCAGCGGCCCGCTCCGACCTTGGAAGGCGAAATGCCGGGTGGTGCCTTTGGGGCTGGACCCCGGCCGGTTGAAGCCGCCAGCGGCGGGCGCGCTGCAAGAAGCGGAACGTAGCTGGGGTGGAACGGACGGGCTTCGGGTGCTCAGCGTCGGGCGCCTGACCTATTACAAGGGCCACGACGTGCTGGTTCGAGCCGCGGCTCGCGTCCCGGCGGTTCGTGCGGTGATCGTCGGGACCGGTTCCGAGGAAGCGGGGCTCCGGCGCCTCATCGCGCGGCAAGGCGTGCCGGAACGAGTCGCGTTGGTCGGGCTCCTGCCTCACGACGCCTTGAACGCCATGCTGGCCACCTGCGACGTGCTGTGCCTGGCGTCCAAGGAGCGGACGGAGGCTTTCGGCCTTGTGCTGCTCGAAGCCATGCGCTATGAACGACCCGTGGTGGCGGGTGCGATTCCCGGATCCGGCGTGGGTTGGGTGGTGGAAGACGGAAAGACGGGTTTCCTGGTGGAACCGGGAGACGATGAGGCGCTCGCCGGGGCGCTCGCGCGCATGGCCGCGGACCCCGACCGGCGCCGCGCCATGGGGCGGGCGGCGGGCCGGCGGTTTTTCGAGCGGTTTCACATCGATCGGATCGCCGAAGCCATGACGGCGTTGTACACGGACGTTTTGGGGGCGGGTGGTTGACCTTGGACGCTGTAGGGGCGGGCTTGCCCGCGACTGATCGACGGCAAGCCGGCTCCTATCAGGGCGGGGGAGCGCGCAGGCGCCCGCGAAAGGACACCGATTTGGCCGACGACGTCTGGATCATCATGCCGGCCCGGGACGAGGCGCTTTCCATCGGAGACGTGATCGTCCGGACCCGCGCCGAACTGGACGCTCCCGTGGTGGTGGTGGACGACCGGAGTTCCGACGACACGTGCCGCGTGGCCGCCGCATCGGGCGCGGTGGTGCTCCCCCTTTCGGTGCACCTGGGTGCGTGGGGCGCCACGCAAACGGGCATCCGCTATGCGCTTTCCCGTGACCCGCGCGCGGCGGTGACCCTGGACGCCGACGGCCAGCACGATCCCAAAGACATAGCGGCGCTGCTCCGACCGCTCCAGGAGGGTGCGGCGGACGTGGTGATCGGTTCCTGCGTGGAACGGGGAAGCACCGCCCGGCGCCTGGCCTGGAGGGTGCTCCGGCACGTCACCGGGCTCGATGTGGCGGACCTCACCTCCGGCTTCCGCGCCTACAACCGGAAAGCCCTGGAGCTCCTGGCATCCAAGGAGGCGACCCTCCTGGACTACCAAGACGTGGGGGTGCTCCTTTTCCTTCAAAAGGCCGGCCTCCGGATTGTCGAGGTTCCGGTCCGCATGTGCCCGCGCCTCAACGGCCATTCCCGGATTTTCAGCAATTGGGGAGCCGTCTTCTGGTACCTTCTCTATTCAGGGGTGCTTTCCGTGAGCCGGCGGAACCACTGGCGACTCCGCCCCAACGGGACGCGCCAAGCGGCGGCAGCGGCGGAGGACGGGCCATGAAGCTTCCCTACCAGTGGACGTCCGCGGCGATCGGGATGATCCTGGCGGCGGGGATCCTCTTCCTCGTGCGCCGGGACCGGATGCAGGTCCGCCATGCCCTGTGGTGGCTCACCGTCGCCGCTTCGACCCTCGTCCTGGGCCTTTTCCCTCGCCTGGTGGACAAGGTGGGCAAAATCCTGGGGATTCACTACCCGCCCATCCTGCTGGTGGTGGTGAGCATCGGCCTGCTGCTCATCAAGCTCCTGACGCAAGACATCGACCGCAGCCGCCAGGAACGGAAAATCCGGCGGCTGGCCCAGCGATTGGCGATCCTGGAAGGCGCCGCGGGCGCCGATGCCGAACGGCGCGGCGGCGCAGCCGGGACTCCGGGTCCGCGAAGCGGTATTTCAGAATAGGAATCATTTCTTCTTGCTGTTAAACCCGCCTGTATGCTATCCATAGCGTGTACCACTTCCTGTTCGACGGATCGCGTCAAAAAGTCTCTTCCCAGGCCGGTGGCCGGGGACCGCGTCTCCAGGGGCGAGGCGGGCGGCATCCGCCGAGGAAGTCGGCCCGCAGCGGCCGTTTCCCTCCCGCGGAGAACTCCCCAGTGAACTGAACCCTCCTCCTTTCGTTTTTCCGCGCTCGATTGGGTTTCATCTGAACCGTACCGAGGGCGGATCGGCACCAGCAACAGGTGAACGTTTCCGTCCGTATGTTCCGCTTTTTTTGCCGTTGTTTTCCGTCCGCCTGCCGCCCGGTGTTCTCGAGGGCCGGCGGATGACAAGGTTCGTCCCGAGTCTTTTCCTTCGGTGGCACTACGATCCGGTCTTGGCTGCTGCGGGCATGACGAAGCCCCGAATCGGTTTCATGAACCCTTTCCCACAACGGAGGCGGCCTGGTGACACGTCGAATCGTCCTTTTTTTCCTTCTTTGCTTTCTTTTTCCGGCTCGACCGTTTGCGGGCGGGATACCGCCCTACGTTCCGGGCGAAATCCTCGTGAAGTTCAAGGATCGCGCGGTGGAGGCCAAGTCCCTGGGCGCTGAAGAACGCACCGTGCGGCGCCTTCAGGTTCTGCGGTCGCTGGACCTGGACGTGGAACGCCATTACCCGAGAACCGACGTCTACCGGGTGCACTTGGGGGGGCCTATGTCGCTCGTGGAGTCCCTTCGGGCGCTCAAAGCCCGAGACGACGTGGCCTACGCCGAACCCAACTACACCCGCCGCAAGCTGGAAGTCATCCCCAACGATCCTCTCTACCCCGACCAGTGGGCCCTGGAAAGCATGGCCATGCCCGGCGCCTGGGCGGTGGAAACGGGAACCGGCGGTGTGGTCTTGGGTTTTGCCGATTCGGGGATCGACATCGCCCACGAAGACCTGGCGGGCAACCTCTGGAGGAATCCGGGGGAAGTCTGTGACAACGGCCTGGACGACGACCATGACGGCTACGTGGACAACTGTTACGGCTTGGACGCGGTGACGGGCGCCGGAAATCCCGTGGACGACGACGGCCACGGCACGCACATTTCGGGGCTCGCCGGGGCCGTGGGAAACAACGGCGTGGGGATGAGCGGCGTCAACTGGGATGTTTCCATCATGGCGCTGAGGTTCATCGGGCCCAACGGCTACGGGGACGTGGCGGCTTTCGTGGAAGCGGTGGAATTCGCCGCCGCCAACGGGGTCCGGGTGATCAACATGAGTTTCGGCGCCTACTCGTATTCGGAAACGGAAAAGCAGGCGATCCAGGCGGCCCCGGCGATCCTCTTCGTTGCGGCGGCGGGAAACGAACGCTACGACAACGACGTACACCCGCTTTATCCGGCGAGCTACGACCTGCCGAACATTCTCTCCGTTGCGGCTTCGAACCTGTCGGACGGCTTGGCTTCATTTTCCAACTTCGGGAGGAACACCGTGGACGTGGCGGCCCCGGGGGTCGACGTCCTGGGGCCGATCCCCGGTGACGCCTACGACGCCTTTTCGGGAACGTCCATGTCCACGGCCCTGGTGAGCGGCCTGGCGGGGCTCCTCCTGGCCGCCAACCCGAGCCTCACGGTGCTCCAGGTCAAGGACCGCATCCTGAGGACCGCCGACGTGAGTCCGGGTTTGGACCAGATCCTCACCGGCGGGCGTGTGAACGCGTTGCGGGCGCTCACCGAGTCCGTGAGCGGGCCGTACATCTACCGGCTGATCCCGGCCAAGGGGTCCGTCGGCTCCCAGGTGACCCTCCGGGGATCGGGTTTCGGAACCGTTCAGGGCACCGTGTTGTTTGAGGGGGGACTCCCGGCGGAGATCGTGTCCTGGGACCATGAAACGATCGTCGTGAAGGTCCCGGAAGGCGCCGTGACGGGAGGCGTGCGCGTGGAAACCCCTCAGGGCTCCAGCAACACGGTGACCTTCGAAGTGACCCTCCATCCCACCGGCATCAAGCTGTCCTTTCCCGAAGTCAGGGCCGATCCGTCCGATCTGCCGATCCTGGTGATCGCCAACCCGCTGGAGCAGCCTGTGAGGGTTTACGTCCGGATCGTGGAAACGGGGAATCGCGATCAGACCATCAAGGTCGTGACGCTCAAGAACTTCGAGAAATGGTTCCTGGATCTGCGAGCCTTCGCCCCCGCTGAAACCCAGACGCTCTTTCTGGAATGCGAATCGGAAGGATTTTTCGGGGCGGCGGTGCTGAGCCTTAGTGAGGATTTGAGCAAGGTGGTCCCCATGCCGCCGATCATCGGCGATCAACTGAATTTCATCGAGGTGCCTCCCAAATGAAGCAATGGGTTTTGCTGGGATTCCTGTTGATGGGTCTTTTCGCCTGTGCCGGCGGGCCACCCTTCGGAAAACGGCTGACGCCGGAAGAAGCGCTGGAACGGAGGGTGACGGCGTACTGGGAAGCGAAACAGAAAAAAGACTGGGCGGCCGTGCGGTCGTTCGTTGACCCCGAGATTCGCGAAGACGTCGCCGATGTCCTGGACCGGCACGAAAAGGGCTCCGCCGCCACGGAAATCGTTTCCTGGAAGGTGCAACGCATCGACGTGGACGGCGAAGAGGCCCTTGTGGTGACGGGCGTTTCCACCCGGCTCACCCATCCCCTTTTGGGCGGCAAACCGATCCAGTTGGATCAGGTGTTCGAGGACCGGTGGGTGAAGCGCGGCAAGCATTGGTACGTGGTGGTGCTAAAACCCAACTTGGGTGAGGCCTTGGAGATCCTCCGAAAGAAGCGGCAGGGAGACTGAACGGCCGGCGGCCGAGGGAAGGGGCCGGATCCGTTCCGGGCCAGGGAACCTCGAAGAGCCCAACGGGAAAGGGGGTGATCGCGAAAGGTGTTGCAGGGTCGGCAGAGGGTGTTCCATGGATTTGTATTCCATAAGCAATGCATTGTGAGGAGGAAGAAGATGAAGAAGATCATTTCCTGCTTTGCGGTTTTGGCCCTGGTGTTGTCGTTTGGATTGGCGAACGCCGGGGAGTTGAGGGTTCCCCAGCAGTTCCAGCAGGATTTCGAGGCGGCGACCGGATCCACCGCCAAGCTGGTGAACGCGATTTGGTTTCCGATTGTCCCGGAGCTGGCCCAGTTCAAGTGGGACAACATCTTGATCGTTTCCAACTTCAATAATTTCACCATCACCGTGGCCTGCTGGTTCACCACGTTCTCGCAAAGCCAGACCATCAAGACGTATACGCTCGATTTTTATGAGAAGCTGATCCTTCAGCTCGATGTGAGCGGCTTCGGCGACGAACTCTATGACATCTACTGCGCTTCCGACCAGGTGTTCGGTGCGGCGGTGCTGCTGCTGGAAGGTGGTTCCATCGCCACGGCCTGGCCGCCGATCTACTAAGCGGCGGGTTTCGGCCCGGCTTGTAGGGTGAGAGGGTGCGGCGGGCGCCGCGCCCTCTTTTGATCAGAAGCGACGGAATCCGAGTTTGCCGCACGGCGCGAATCCCAGCGATTTGCGGAAGATCCGGATGATGCGATCGATTTCAAAGGAGGGATGGTTCATGAAAAGGATGAAGACGATGGGTGCGGCGCTTTGCGTGGCATTCGCCCTGATGACGGCTTTCGCCGGAGCGGTTCAGGCCGCTGGAACCCCCCTGGGATTCGTGATCACGAGCAGCGGGAGCAAACCCAGTATCGTGCTGGTCAACTTCGACGCGAGCTACTCGGCGGCACAGATCAACGCCGGAACGTCACTCGCTCAGGCGCTCCTCAGCCAGTACGGTTCGTCGATCCAGGGCACGACCATCACCATGTACACGCCCCAAATGCTTTCCGGAATCGATGCGGACCAGCTCCACAACGCCATCCTTCCCGGCCTCGGCGGCCTGGAGATGTACCTTTACGTGACGGCGACCAAGGTGAGCCACCCGGAATCCGGGACGAACCTCCGGTTTGACCTGAGGCTTTATGCGGGGTCGGCCACTCCCGTCTACTTGGGAGCGGTGGAAGTGAACGAAGCGTTGGTGAATACGCTCCTGCAGTAGCACGGACGCAGGCCGCGGGGTGGGGGGAGCGAGGCGGCAGGCCGCGTGAAGCCCACCCGGACCTTTTCGAGCCCGAGCGGACGCAACACTTGCCCGCACAGCCTGTGTGATGCCGCGTGCCCCGCCGTGCTGGAGACGCCTTGAACGATGTTCCCATCCCTTGCCGCCGGCATCTGTTTCCTTCTATGTTGTTCCGTGGCGGTGCCCCGGGCGGAAGCCTGGCACACCCTGATGCACCCGGAGATCGCGGTGCGGGCCTTCGAGGCGCTCCCGGAGGCCATGAAGGAGCCGCTCCGGGAGCACTTGGCCGTCGTTTCCTGGGCGTCGATGGTTCCCGACGTGGTGCTGCAGGACTGGGAACATCACGACTGGAACGTCCACGGGGACGCGGGGACGCGGGGCCGCGGCGTGGAAAGGGTGGTCCAGCTCACGCGTTCCCTGGAAGCCCTTTTGGCGGCGGAACCGGTGGACTGGGCCGCCGCGGCCCGTGAAATGGGACTTCTGGCCCACTACCTGGCCGACCTCAATCAGCCCCTCCACACGGACGCATACGCCCCCGAAGAGGCTCCCATTCATGGCGCCTACGAAGTCGACGCCTGGGTTCACGGCGAGGAACTCCCGTTGGAACCGCGGGGGGCCGTGCTCCGGGTCGACGGCTTTTCCAGCGTGCTGGAAGACGTCGTCCAGGCGAACCGGTATTACCGGGCGGTGTTGGCGGCGTACGCGGAAGGGCGCGGTTTCGACGACGCCCGGGGGGTGACGGCCATCAATGTTCAGCGGGCGGTGGAAGCCGTTTCCGACACCTGGCGGACCGCGTGGGCCCGGGCGGCGTCCCCCCGGCCGTCGGTGGCGCTCAAGATGAACCGCTCCCGCCTGGAGCCCGGAGACACGATGCGGCTTTCGGTTTCCGCGCTTCCCGGAAAGGTGCCGGTGGCGGCGGCGGACGTGTATCTGGCTCTTTACAGGGACGGCGGCGGCCTCTGGTTCTTGGGGCCCGAGGGGGCGCTGCACGGGGAACCGGTTCCGGCGGCGGTCTCGTGGCCGGTGGCGCCGGTGGCCGAAACGGAATGGGTGTCGGCGCTTGTGACGCCGGAGGTCCCGGTCGGGGAATACGCCTGGATCGCGGTATGGGTCGCTCCCGGTGGAGATCCGCTGGACGCCGCTGCGTGGCTCGGTGACCCGGCCGTGGTGTTTTTCACCGTGGCGCCCCTGGGGGAAGTGCGCCTGAACGAGCTTGGAAACGAAGTCTATCTCTTCCCCGCGCGAGGGCCGGAAGACGCGGGCATTTCCTGGCTTCCCCTCAGGCGGTGGGATTTCCTCTTTTTCGGCGGTCAAGGAGACGATCCGCGAACGGCCGAAGATGAAAGCGCCACGGACCGGCTGATTCCCGGAGTCTACAACCACATGCTGGTCTACGCGGGCCGGGATCGGACGGGCACCGCCTACGGGATGGAAATGACCGTGGATCTCACGTTCGAGGGGCCGTTTCTCCGCGTGGTGAAGCTCCCGGAATTCCAGCGGCCCGCCCCGGGATCGGAAGCCGTCCGGCTGCCGGTGGTGACCAAGGATATCGAACGATACGGCGCCCGTTGGGCGCTCCGTCCCGCCCCCGAACACCTGGCGAAGCTCGACTTCACGGGACCGCGGGTGTTGCGGCAGGTGGAAAACGACATCCGAAACGCCTTTCCCTACCAGCTGGAATTCAGCTGGTCCGGCGACCTGGAGGACAAGCGGATTTTCCTGGTGGACGACGGGCGGCAGGGCGGAGCGAGCTGCACGGATTACTGGCTGGCGACGCTCGAAACCTACGGGCGGGTCTGCATCCGCGGATCGCGGATCACCGCGGCGGAACTGGAGGACTATTTCCGAAGCGACCCGGAAGGCTCCCTGGCCCAAGTCCCGGACGTGCTCAACCCCTTCCCGTTCGACCTCACCGTGGGCGACGTTCTGGACCTGGGCTTTTACGCCGTCGACCCGCCGCCTCACCGTTTTGGGTGCGACGGGAGCGAAGAGATCGGCCTTCCCATTCCCGACCGGCTCCTGGAAGGGAGCCCGGACCTGGTCCCCATCGGGCCCGAACCGGCGCCACCGGGCCTTGAATGAGCCGCGCCGCGTTCGGCCTGGTTGACCCAACGCAACCCGCACCGGCACCGGACCGCCCGAGCATCACCTGCCGCATCGGGAGGGTTCAGGACACCTTCAAGCGGGAAACCTGGATACCGAATTTCTTCAGCTTGTAATGGAGGGCGCGGCGGCTGATGCCGAGGCGTTCCGCGGCGTCTTTCTGTACCCAGTTGGCCTGTTCCAGGGCCCTCAGGATCAGGGACCGTTCGCTTTCTTCGATGGTAAGCGGGCGGTCGCTCTCGGCCGGGGCTTCGCGGCCCTGGGGGCGGCAGGCGGCTTCCAGGTCGCTGGGCTGGAGCACGTCGTCCTTGGCCAGGACGATGGCGGCTTCCAGGGCGTTTTTGAGTTCCCGGACGTTTCCCGGCCACGGGTAGTGGAGCATCCAGTCGATGGATTCGGGGGACAGGTTGAGGCTGGGGCGGTTGTGCTGGGCGCAGAACTTTTCCACGAAACGTTGCGCGATGAGGGGGATGTCTTCCGGGCGCTCTCGAAGCGGCGGGATGCGAAGCGTCACCACGCGCAGGCGGTAGTAGAGGTCTTCGCGGAAATCGCCGGCTTTGACGGCGGCCGGAAGGTCCAGGTTGGTGGCGGCGATCACGCGGCAGTTGACTTCGATTTCCTGGACGTCGCCGATCCTTCGGATTTTCCGGTCTTCGAGGAACCGCAGCAGCCGCATCTGCATTTCCGACGAAATGTTTCCGATTTCGTCCAGGAAGAGCGTGCCCAGGTGGGCGGCTTCGATGAGGCCCTTCTTGTCGCGGACGGCGTGGGTGAAGGAACCGCGCACGTGGCCGAAGAGCTCGCTTTCGAGGAGCGAGGTGGGGGTGGAGCCGCAGTCCACGACGATGAAGGGGAATTCCCGGCGGGGACCCCGGCTGTGGATGAGGCGGGCCACCAATTCCTTTCCCGCGCCGCTTTCGCCCGTGATGAGGACGTTCACGTCCCGGGGGGCGACCCGGTCGATGAGGTCGTAGAGTTCTTTGGTGGCCGGGCTGTTTCCTCCGAACAGGACTTCGTTGAGGGGGGTCAGTTCCGGCGCGCACACGGCCGGGTGAGGGTAGCGCTTGAGGATCTCTTCCACCTTATGGATGAGGTCGGTTCCGCTGAAGGGCTTGGTGAGGTAGTCGACGGCGCCCGCCTTCACGGCTTCGACGGCGTCGGCGATGGAACCGTGGGCGGTGAGGATGATCACGGGAAGGCCCGGGCAGAGCTGAAGGGCTTCCCTGAGGAGGTCCATGCCGCTTTTTCCGGGCATGCGGACGTCTGAAATCATGAGGTGAATCTGGTCGTCCTTCAGGGCTCCCAGGGCTTCTTCGGCGTTGGACGCCAGGCGTACCGCGAAACCTCCGTGCATGAGGCGCGCCTCGAGAACCTCCAGGATGTAGGGATCGTCATCCACCAGGAGAAGCTTGGCCGCCTGAGTCACGTTTTTTGCCATTCAGCGTCCTTCGGTTCTTCGATCCATCATGGAGTGCATTCTAATACTTCCTTCCGCATTGTGCACGCCGAATCACGGCCGCCGTGGGAAAAGATCGTAACCCGCGTACCAAATGGTAACCGAGAACCGGCCGTTTGCCCATGGCGGCGCCCCTCGATGCAGGAAATGCCTTGATTTTCGATTCTGGCACAACCCTTGCTTATTCCCCCGGCGACGTGTTGTCGCGCCGGCTTCGTTTCGGGAAACGAACAGGGATGAAGCTCAACATCTGAAAGGGGGAATGTGACGTGAAGGTTACCAGAAGAAATTTCCTCAAGTACTGTATCGGGTCCGCCGCGGCATTGGGGCTGGAGTTCTCCACGGTGGGGCGGCTCCAGAAGCTCCTGGCCGCCGACGGGACGGGGCTCCCGCAGGTCGTCTGGATCAACGGGGCCAATTGCACGGGCTGTACCATTTCACTGGCCAACCACATCGCGCCCCAGCACCCGACCGACACCGTGGATCTGCTCATCAACACCATCGACCTCGCCTTCCACCCCAACCTGATGGGCGCGGCGGGCGACAGCGCGGTGGCGGTTCTGAACGCCGCGGTGCAGAGGGACTTCGTGCTGGTGGTCGACGGCGGCATCCCGACCGCTTTCGGCGGGTCCGCCTGCATGGTGTGGTCTCAGGACGGCCATGAAGTGACGGCGCTGGAGGCGGTGCAGCAGCTGGCGCCGCTGGCCCAAGCGGTGGTGTGCGTGGGAACGTGCGCCAGTTTCGGCGGGGTGCCTTCGAGCGGGCCCAACGTCACGGGCATCCGAAGCGTCCGGGAAATCGCCGGCGTGCCCACGGTCAACATCCCCGGCTGCCCGCCTCACCCGGACTGGATCGTGGGTACGCTCGCGCGGTTCATCGCCGGCGGCCCCTTGGACCTGGACAAGGACGGGCGACCCCTTGCGTACTTCGCGCCGGGTGAATGCAACGTGCACAAGAAATGCCCCCGCAAAGGCCGTGAGAAAGCGAAAATCTTCGGCCTGGACGACCACTGCATGAAGGAACTGGGCTGCAGGGGGCCTCAGACCGACGGTGACTGCCCGACCCGGTTCTGGAACAACGGCACCAACTGGTGCATCGGGGCCAACACCGTGTGCATCGGCTGCACGGAAAACGGATTCCCGGACAAGTTCGCACCGTTCTTTTCCTACGCGCTTACGGAAAACCTCATGGGCGGCTCCGGCGCCCTCCAGGTGACCAAGGCCGAATGGAAGGCCGACAAGAAGGAACTGAAGGTGGAAGGAAACGGGCCCGCGGGAGCCCAGGTGAACGTGGTGGATGCGGCCGATTCTGCGGTGATCGGCATGGCCATGGCCGATCAAAAAGGCAAATGGAAGTTCCAGGCTCAGAATCCGCCGGTGGTTCCGTCCCGGGTCCGGGTGGGCGTGAACGGCGGCTGGGTGGAAGCCGACGTGGCCGGGGCTCCGGGAGGCGCATCCAGCGGGGCCGCCGAATCGCCCGACGGTGACTTGGCGGTCACCAAGGCCGAGTGGAAGGAAGAAAAGCGCAAACTCAAGGTGGAAGGCAAGGCCGGTCCCGGCTCCAAGGTGAAGATCAAAAACGACGGGACAGGATCGAAGCTCGCCGAGGTCTCGGCGGACCGGGAAGGCAAGTGGAAGATCGAACTGAAAAACCTCAGCCAGGCGCCGTGTCGGGTCCGGGCGGAATCCGGAAGCAGCAAGGTGATCTCCGACGTGAAGAACGCTTCCGGCGTCTGCAAATAACGAAGCCTTAGGTGGAAAGGAGTCGACCGTGGCAACGATCACCGTGATGGATCCGGTGACCCGGATCGAAGGCCATATGAAAGTGGAAGTGGAAGTGGACACCGTGGGCGGTGTCCGCCGGATCGTGGACGCCAAGTGCACCGGGACCCTGTTCCGGGGTTTCGAGAAGCTCCTGGAAGGCCGCAGTCCCTTGGACGCGGCGGTCATCACGCAGCGGATCTGCGGGGTGTGCCCCATTTCCCACGGCATGGCGGCGGCGCTCGCCCTGGACGACGCGGGCGGTATCCCCGTGCCCGCCAACGCGCGGATCTTGAGGAACCTGACGCTGGGCGCCAATTTCGTCCAGTCCCACATCCTTCATTTCTACCTGCTGGCGGCCCTCGACTACATCAAGGCGCCCAACGTTTCGCCGTGGTCGTCCGCCTGGGCGGTGGATCTCCGTGAGGAGTCGAAGCTTTCCAAGGCGGTGGTTCCCAACCTGGTGGCGGCCTTCGAGGCGCGCCGGCGGGCCCATGAGATGGGGGCCGTCTTCGGCGGCAAGATGCCGCTTTCCCACACGTTTGTTCCCGGGGGCTTCACGGCGGTTCCGTCCCGGGAAAAGATCGAGCAGGTGCGGAGCCATCTCCGGTGGCTCACGGATTTCATCACCACGGCCTACATCCCGGACGTGAAGGCGGTGGGTGAGGTCTACGAGGACTACTTTTCGGTGGGCGCGGGAAGCCGGAACCTTCTGGCCTACGGGGTCTTTCCGGAAGACGACGCCGGCGCGTCCAAGCTCCTCCAGGGCGGCGTCGCGGAAAACGCATCCCGCACCGTGAGTCCCGATGTGGATCATTATGCCATTACGGAGGCGGTGACGCATTCCTGGTACGAAGAGGCGTCCAACGGTCTCACGCCTTCCGTCGGCGACACGGCGGCCGTTTTTCCCAAGTCCGGCGCCTATTCCTGGCTCAAGGCCCCCCGGTACCTGCAGCAGCCTTTTGAAGTGGGGCCTCTTGCCCGCATGTGGGTGAGTGGCTTATACCAAAACGGCATTTCGGTGATGGACCGCCATGTGGCGCGGGCTGAGGAGACGCTCCGGGTGGCCCGGGCCATGGATCGATGGCTGGACGAACTGGTGGAAGGCGACCCGGTCTTCGATCAGCCGGCACTCCCGCTCAAAAGCGGGGAAGGCGTGGGGCTTACGGAAGCGCCGCGGGGAGCGCTGGGCCATTGGGTGAAGCTGGAAGAAGGCGTCATCCGCCACTACCAGATCATCACGCCCACCTGCTGGAACGCGTCGCCCCGGGACGACTTCGGTGTCCCCGGACCCATGGAACAGGCGCTCATCGGTACGCCGGTCGAAGATGCCGAGCGTCCCATCGAGGCGCTCCGGGTGATCCATTCCTTCGACCCGTGCCTTTCCTGCGCGGTGCACGTGATCCGGCCTTCCAAGAAGCCGGTGATCTTGAACGCCGGCGTCCGGCAGACCGCGGCATGAAGACGCTCGTGTTGGGGATCGGAAACCTGCTGCTCGGCGATGAGGGCGTGGGGGTGCACGCGGCCCACGCCCTCGCCGCCGAAACCTTTCCCGAGAACGTCACGGTCGTCGACGCGGGAACCGCCATCCTGGACGCCCTGCCTTTCATCGAATCCGCCGACCGAGTGATCGTGATCGACGCGGTCCGGGCCGGCGAACCCCCGGGGACCCTCTACCGGTTTCCCCTGGAAGACAGCGCCCCGTCCGCCGTGATCGGGTCCATGCACGGGTTCGATCTTTCGCGGCTCATGGCGCTGGCCTGCCGCGCGGACGTCCCGGAAACGGTGGTCTTGGGGGTGGAACCCGCCGTGATCCAATGGTCCATGGAACTTTCGCCCGAAGTGGCGCAGGTCCTGCCGGAACTGCTGCGATGGGTCAAAAGGGAGGTTTCGGCTCCCCCCGGTTAGACGATGGAACACCACTGCAAGGAGTGCGGCTATGGAAAGGAAATTCCAAACCCCCGACTTCCGACGAGACCCCCGCCGCTACCGGTCGAGCTTCTTCCTGCTCCTGTTGCTTTGCTTCGTTCTTCCGGCGGTTCCACTGAACGCTCAAACCTGCCACGCGCCCTTCGCCGACGTGGGCCCGGACCATTGGGCCGCCGCCTATGTGGACGCGTTGTATTGCGAAGGCATCACCAACGGTTGCGCCGTCAACCTCTTCTGCTCGGACCGGGCGATGACCCGTGAGGAAATGGCCGCGTTTCTGGTGCGCGCCCTGGAAGGTGAGCCCGCTGGGGACCTTTGCCTGGCCCAGGGCAGCTCCTTCTGGGACGTGGATCCCGGCCGGTGGTCCTGCCCCTACATTGAACGGCTCCGAGCGCTCGGCATCGCCAACGGGTACGGAGACGGGTCCTTCCGGCCGGAAAACCCGGTGACCCGAAGCGAGGCGTCGGCCTTCATCGCTCGATCCATGGGTCTGGACGCCGCTCCCGACGGCTGCCCGGAAAGCAGCCCTTTTCAGGACATGGCGGTGACGGACTGGGCCTGCCGAGCCGTGCAGCAGTTATGGGACGCGCAGGTCATCAACGGCTACCCGGACGGCCGGTTCCGGCCGAACGATCCGGTCAGTCGCGGTGAAACGGCCGCCTTGGTGGCTCGGGCCTTCCTGGGCCTGGCGGACGGCTTGGCGTCGTATCGCGTCTTCGCCTACAACGACCTGGGGATGCACTGCCACGATTCCGACTACTCGGTCTTTTCGGTGCTCCCGCCCTTCAACAACCTGAGGGCTCAAGTGATCTCCCGCGGGCTCGGACCTCAGCTCCTGGACTTCGGCATGGACGTGACCTATCGGGCTCGAAAAGACGGCTCCGGATCCATCAACACCACCAGCCAGGGAAAGACCAACTTCTGGGACCATGAAGCGGCGCTGTTCGGCTTCGATCTTCCCGTGGACGTGGGACTCACGGGAACGCCCATGCCCGGTCCCGCCAATACGCCGCGGCCCTTTCACGCGTTCGATCCCGTGGACGGCTGGTTTCCCGTGGAAGGGATTCCCCTGACCGCCCTGGACGACGCGGGAAGGACGAACTTCTACCCGCTCATGAATGTTGAAGCGCGGGAAGGAGGCGGAACGGCGCTCTGGGCGTCCCTTCCCGTTGTGGCGCCCGTGTCTTTCGAAATGGCCTGCGGCGACTGCCATCATACCGGAGGGACGGCGACACCCGCCATCGGCGTGAGTTGGAGCGCCAATCCCGACCCGGAGCTGCAGTACCGTGAAAACATCTTGAAGCTGCACGATGCGCGAAAAGGGACGGCTCTCGACGCGTCGCGCCCGGTCCTGTGTTTCGACTGCCATTATTCGCCCGCACTGGACCTGGCGCAACAGGGTCCGCAAGGCGATCAGATCGGCAAGCCCTACTTGTCGCGGGCCGTTCATGGGTTCCATGCCTCCCGGATCGAACAGGTTCCCACGAGCCGCGAAACCTGCTTTCATTGCCATCCGGGGAAGGAAACGCAGTGCCAGCGAGGTGCCATGGCGACGGCCGGGCTCGTCTGCATCGACTGCCACGGCAACATGGCCGCGGTGGGCTCGTCGTCGCGGGAGCCTTGGTCCGATCTTCCGCTGTGCCAGTCGTGCCACACCGGGGATGCCCTCAACAGTTTCGACGGCGCCATCGTTCGGAACCTGGCCTACGCCGACGGCCCCAGCACGGCGACCCCCATCGTGGCTCCCAACGAACGATTCGCCGAAGAAGCGGGGCGGCTCTACCGGAACAGCCGGGGGCACGGCGGTATGGCATGCGCCTCCTGCCACGGAAGCCCCCACGCCGAATGGCCCACCTCGGAACCCAACGACAACCTGACGGCGGTGGAACTCCAGGGCCACGACGGGCCCATCATCGAATGCCGCACCTGCCACGGGGACGGACTGCCGCTCACACTGGACGGCCCCCACGGGCTGCACAACGTGAACAACACCCGCTGGGTGAAGGATCACAAGCAGTGGTTCGGAGGCAACCAGGACGCCTGCCGCAGTTGTCACGGGCTGCAGGGTGAAGGGACCGTGCTTTCAAAGGCGGCAGCGGATCGGATGTTCCAGGACAAAGAAGGGGCCTGGATCCAGGTTCCCGACGGGACCCCCATCGACTGTGGATTGTGCCACGAAAACAAGCTCTAGAAGCCTTTCCGGGAAAAAGCCGCTATGCCGGGCCGGCTTGTAGGAGCCGGCTTACCGATGTGACCCCATTTTTTGTACGAGCCGGCTTGCCGGCGACCTGAAGCGGTGGTTCGTTGCGGAGTGTGGTCGCGGGCAAGTCCGCTCTTACCGATGATTTGCCTCGCGCGCAAGTCCGCTCCTACAAATGATTCGGAGAAGCGCCTAATCCCGGCGGGAGGAGGGCACGGGGCGGTCCGGTGTCTCGTCTTCGGCGCGGCGGCGGGCTTCGAGGTTTTCCTTTTCGCCTTCCAGGGCCAGCCGGCGGACCAGTTCGGTGAGGTCGCTCCGCAGGGCTTCGAGCCTCACGTAGAGACGGAAGCACAGGTAGCTCAGAAAGAGCACCGCGCCGAAAAGGAGCAGGTCCACGCCGCGGCCCACACCGAAGATCCGGGCCAGATGCGACGTCCAGGGTTGCACCAGGACGGCGGCGACGGTGAGCGCCCAGAGCGTGCTCCAAAACAGCATGCTCTTCAGGGTGAGCGTGCCGTCGCGGTAGCGGAGCCAGCTGCGGCTCACGGCGAAAACGCCGAAAAGGATGATGAGGGCCTTGAGGATCATTTGAAGAGCTTGAGCGCCAGGACCCTGAACGCCAAAGCGACGGCTTCCAGGGTCTTTTGGCCTTTGATGGACGAATAGGGGGTGTAACGGATCCTGACGGGACGTTCCACGAACGGGATTCGGTTTCGCGCGATTTCTTCCAGGATTTCGGAAGCGTGGGCCATGCCGTCCTGCCGCAGGCGAAGGCTTTCCGCCGCCCGGCGCGAAAGCGCCCGCAGCCCGTTGTGGCAGTCGCTCACCTGGATTCCCGAAACCACCCGCGTGTAGGCGACGGCGAGCTTCAACGCGAAGTAGCGGCCGTTTCGAATGCCCGGGGGTCTGCCGCCGGTGAAGCGGTTGCCGAGGACCACGTCCGCTTCTCCTCTGACGATGGGATCCACCAGGGCGGGGATGTCCGCCGCGCTGTGCTGCCCGTCGGCATCGAAGGTGACGACGACGTCGGCGCCCAAGAACAGGGCGGCCCGGATGCCGGTGGCCAGCGCTGCTCCCTGACCCCGGTTGATGATGTGACGGAGGGTGAGAACGCCGCGCTCTTTTGCGATGCGGCCGGTTTCATCCCAGGAACCGTCGTCCACGACGACGATCCGCCGCGGCGGGATGAAGGCGGAAAGGTCTTCCAGGACGTCTCCGATCACCGCGGCTTCGTTGAAGGCGGGGACCACGGCGTAGACGCGGTAGGCCGGGCGGGTCACGGCGCATTCGTTCAAGGCGTGAGCGTGGCTATGGGTCGGCTGCGACGGACTGGAGAAACGATGCGTAGCGACGGGCGATGTCTTCCCACTGGAACCGGGCTGCATAGAGGCGACCTCTTTGTCCGAATTGTCGTCTCAGGGTTTCGTTTTGGAGCAGGATGTCCATGCGCCGGGCAAGCGCTTGCGCATCGCCCGATTCAAAGGTCAATCCCAGCCGATGATCGTTCACGTAACCTAACTCAGGGATATCGCTCACGACAACCGCTTTTCCGCACCCCAGCGCTTCCAGGACGCTGATGGGATGGGCTTCGTGGCGGGAGGGCAGGACGAAGAGCCTGGCCTTGGAAAGCAGGTCACGTTTTCGGGGTCCTTTCACGAAGCCCGGGAAGCTCACGCGGTCTTGGAGTTCCTTCGGGATGCGCCGCCGGAGGCGCTCCCGCTCGCCCGGGGGTCCCGAGCCCGCGAGCACCAGGCTGACGGCGTGCTTTCGGGCGATCTCTCGATAGGCGTCCAGCAGCAGATCGAGTCCTTTCTGGTGCCGGTCCAGGCGGCTCATGAAGAGGATGTACGGTTCGTCCCCGATGGGATGTTCCAGGTAGGACCGGTCGATGCCGTTGGGGATGACGGCCGTTCGCGGGGCGTCGAGGACGGCCCGCGGCATGTTCACTTGTGTGACCAGGAGGAACCGGCTATAGAGGTTCGGGTAGATGCGTTCCACGACGGCCATGGGGAGGCCGAAGGGGGCCGGGAATTTCTTCAGGTGATGGGCGCCCCACAGGCCCTGGATCTGGAGGACCACGGGGGTCCGGGTGAGAAGACGGCTGAAGAAGGGCGTCGCCGGAAGGAAATTTTCCACGATGACGTCGTAGCGGTGCCCCTGGCGGGCTACGAACCGGGCCGCCTGGAGGGTGTAGGCCAGGACGCTCTTTGAAAGGCTCGGGCTTTCGATCCCCAAAAAGCGATGGCGGAGGCCGTTTCGGACGGCGGCGGGCGGGGCCCCCGGGTACCGCATGACCGCGAGATCGACGCTGTGCCGGTCTTTCAGCCGCCCGTAGATCTCATAGGCGCGGACGCCGGCGCCGCCGAAGCCGAAGGGGCTTTCTTCGCTTTCGTACATGAGTTGAAGGATACGCAAGGGGCTTCTTCCGTTGTCCCGATCCATTGTCTTTTTAAGATCCAACCCGGTGGCTCCGGATCCCAGGGTCGAGCGGGAAGCGGCGGCGCTCGGAAGAGCCGGGTACCGGGTCACCGTGCTTGCCTGGGACCGGTCGGGGGAGCTCCCCGTTCGTGAAGCCCGGGCGCATTTCGACATCGTGCGTATTCCGCTGCCCGCGCCCTACGGGGAAGTCCTGCGGGGCATCCCCGCGCTCCTGCGCTGGCATGTCGCCTTGACCCGCCGGCTCCTTCGGCGCCGGGGACGTTTGGCCGTCGTGCACGCCTGTGACTTCGATACCGTCCTTCCGGCCGTAGCCCTCAAGCGGACCTGCGGGTGGAAAGTCGTCTACGACGTCTTCGACGCCTACGCCGACATGCACGTGGGCCTACCCGGCGCCGTTCGGGAAGCGATCCGCCTCTGGGACCGGTGGGCGGCGCGCCGGGTCGATGCCGTGATCCTTCCCGACCCGTCGCGACTTGCGACTTTCGGCGCGGTACACCTGCCGCGTGTCGAAGTGGTCCGAAACAGCCCCGAAGATCGGTTCGGCGGTGAGCCCCCGGTGGAGCCTCCTGCGGGCGGCCCCTTCCGGATCGCCTACGTCGGGGTGTTGGCGAAGGAACGCGGCCTGCGGCAACTCCTGGGTGTCGTCTCCCGGCACCGCGGGTGGGAACTCGACCTCGCGGGCTTCGGGCGCGAGGAAGCGGAAATCCGCCGGGCCGCCCTCCGCCACGCCAACGTCCGCTTCCACGGTCGAGTGTCCTACGAGCGGGCGCTGGAACTCGCCGCTTCCGCCCACGCCATGGTGGCCACCTACGATCCCGCCGTTCCCAACCACCGGTTTTCCAGTCCCAACAAGCTTTACGAAGCGGCCCTTCTGGGGAAGCCCCTCATCGTGGCCCAAGGGACGGGGGTCGACCGGGAAGTCACCGCCTGCGGCCTGGGCTTCGCCGTGCCCTACGGCGACCTCGACGCCCTGGAAGGCGCTCTGGAGGCCGTGGGGCGATGGACGGAGGAGGAACGGCGCACGTTTTCCGAACAGGCCCGTCGAGTCTACCGCAGCCGGTTCGCCTGGTCCATCATGGAACAACGCCTGGTCCGGCTCTACACGGAACTTCTCGAGGATCGCGTGCCTGCCCGTTGACCTGAGCCGCCATGTCCTGCCGCCGCCCGATGAAGATCGGCGACTTTCCGGAGCGCCGCGTCCAGGGCTTCCGCCCGGGCGCGCCACGTGTTGGCCCGGGCTTCCCGGTCCACGGTTTCGAGAAAGCCCGGGTCGTCGCGCCGGGCCAAGGCCTCTTCCACCGCCGCCAGAAACCCCTCGGCGTCCTTGGCCCACCTCACCGACCGGAACCGTTTGCATTCGTCCATGTCGGTGGTGACCACGGGCTTTCCCATGGCCATGTATTCGAAGAGCTTGAGGGGCGACGTGGTTTGAGCGATGGCGCCCCTTGAAAACGGGATGATCGCCACATCGAACCGGATGCCGTATTCCGGAAGCAGGCTGTAGTGCTTGCGGCCCAGGAAATGGACGTTTCCACGGCGCTGAAGCCGTTTGAGGCTCCCGTCGTAGTCGACCCCGAGGAGCACCAGGTTCCAATCGGGGCGCCTTGCAGCCATCCGATTCAGGAGGTCGTAGTCGATCCAGCCGGCGAGTGCCCCGTAGTAGCCGATGATCGGGCGATTCGCGGCGACGATGGGCCGGAGGTCGGCAGGGACGGGAGTCGCCTCACGGCGGATGTGGAAATGATCGTAGTCGGCGCCGTTCGGAAGCAAGAGCACGCGGTCTTCTCCCAGGCGGGCGGCCAGTTCGTCCCGGAGTCTGCCGGCGGACGCGGCCGCCAGCGAGGGTCGAAGGGCGGCGTGGCGGGTTCGGAGCGTCCGGGCCTTCCGCCCCGAGATGCGTTCGTCGATGTGGTCGATGTATTCGTAGAGGAGGAAGTTCCGCTCTTGCGCCTTGGCGACCGGTTCGGGAGAAACCGGCGAGGTGGAGTAGAGGTCGAAGAAGGCGCCTTCCAGCCTGTGACAAAGCAGGTCCAATCGATCGGTCAGGTAGAGGTTTGGGGCGAGGGGCAGAAAGCCCCGCACGCCTTCGTAGTGGCCCGGCGTGACGTAGAAGAAGAGGTAGCCCAGGCGGGCGAGCTGGAGCGCCATGTGCTGGGGGCGCTGGTACAGGGGGACGTTCCAGTCCACCGTGGGGAAGAAGACGATGATCCCCTTTCGGTCAGGGTGGTCGCGGAGGATGGCTTCAAGGTCTTCGGCTGCCGGTGAGGGGGTTCGCTGCGATCCGGAACGGGCTTCCGCGCGGCTTTCTTTGCTGCGCCAGGGGCCGAAGAGGACCCGTTCCAGGGCGTTTTCGGCGAAGCGTCCCCAGGAGGAACCGGAAACGTGGGTGGCCCAGAATTGGATGAGCCGCATGACGGGGCTTTCATAAAGGAGCTGCATTTCCAGCCGGGCCAAGCGCAGATCCTCCCTCAGGCGGTCTTCCACGGTCTCCGCAGGGGCGGCCGGGGGCTCGCCTCCGGCGTTTGGACTCTCAACCGCTTCCGCGTCCCTTTCCTTCATTTCGGAGCTCCCCGGTCAGGCGGGAACCGCGTTCCCATGGGTCCGGCCGGCGAGGATTTCCCGGATTCGCCGGCTGGTTCGGCCGTCGCCGTAGGGATTCACGGCCCTGGCCATGGCTTCGTAGGCGTGTGGGTCGTGCAGGAGGCGGCGGGTTTCGGATACGATCCGTTGCGGATCGGTCCCCACCAGCCGCGCGGTTCCCGCTTCGATCCCTTCCACGCGTTCGGTGACTTCCCGCAGGACCAGCACGGGTTTCCCAAGAGACGGCGCTTCTTCCTGGATGCCGCCGGAATCGGTGAGGATCAGCCGGCTCCGGTCCATGAGCCGGACCAGGGTCGGGTAGTCGACGGGGTCCAGGAGGTGCACGTTGGCCAGGTCTCCCAGGTTTTCGAAGACCGGCCGGCGCACGTTGGGGTTCCGGTGGACGGGATAGACGAGGGTGACCTCTTCGCGTTGGGCGATTTCCCGAAGCGCCCGGCAGATGCTTTCGAACGGTTCCCCGAAGCTTTCACGCCGGTGGGCGGTGACGAGAAGGATCGGGCGTTCGAAGGGGACGGCCTTCAAGGAGGGGAACGCGTTCGGAGGCGTGCTGGAGACGCGGTCTCGACACCAAAGGAGCGCGTCGATGCCCGAGTTTCCCACCACGAAAATGTCCTCGTCCGGCGTGGCTTCCCGGCGGAGGTTTTTTCGAGCGCCTTCCGTCGGGGCGAAATGAAGGTCGGCCAGGCGGCCGGTGAGGACCCTATTCATTTCTTCGGGAAACGGGGCGTCCTTTCGGAAGCTTCGCAGTCCCGCTTCCACGTGCGCCACGCGGGCCCGTTGATAAAAGGCGGCCAAGGCACCCACGAAGGTCGATGTGGTGTCTCCCTGGACCACCAGCCAGTCGGGACGGAAGTCGCAGAGGATCGGCTGCAGCCCTTTGAGGGCGTTCACCGTGATGTCGAAGAGGCTCTGGTCCGCCCGCATGATGTTGCAGTCGAAGTCCGGGCGGATGTCGAAAAAGTCCAGCACCTGGTCGAGCATGTCCCGGTGCTGCGCCGAAACACAGACCCTCACCTCGAAATGCTCCGAATGTGCCCGCAGTTCCCGGATCACCGGGGCCAGCTTGATGGCTTCGGGCCGTGTGCCGAAAAAAAAGAGAACGCGCATGGGGTCTTCTCAAGAACTCCACAAAGGATTCGGTGGTGTCAAGGGTTGGATGGAAACGGTACGGATGGAACCGGGACGCCGGGCTGGTCTTTTGTATGTGGTCCGTCGTTTCCCGCCTTCCTCCGGAGGATCTCTCGAACCACTCGGTCGAACAGCTCAGCGCGGGCATCCCAGGTATTTTCCCTCGCTTCGCGGTCCACAAGCGCCAGGTAGTCGGAATCCTCTCTCAGCCGCAGGGCCCTGTCCAGGGCGTCCATGAATCCCTGCGCGTCTCCGGCCCACAGCACCGAGCGGTACCGCTTGCATTCCTTCATGTCGGTGGTCACGATCGGTTTTCCCAGAGCCATGTATTCGAAGAGCTTGATGGGTGACGTGGTGTCGGCGATTTCCCCGCGACTGAAAGGAATGACGGCAACATCGAACCAGGTTCCGTAGCGGGGAAGCTCCGGGTAAGGCTTCTTGCCCAGGAAATGCACGTTTTCCCCGCGGTGAAGGGCCTTGAGGCTCCCGTCGTAGTCCACGCCGATGTACACGAAGTTGAGATCCCGGCGTTCCCGGGCGACGCGGTTCAGGATGTCGTAGTCCAACCATTGGGCCAGGGCGCCGAAATAGCCGACCACAGGCTTTCCTTCGGCGATGATGCGCTTCATGTCTCCGGGGATGTCGTGCGGGTTTCTCAGGACATGAAAGTGATCGTAGTCCACCCCGTTGGGGCAGTAGAAAACGTTTTCCGGTCCCAGGCGTTCGACCATTTCGTCGAAAAGTACCTGCGCGGAGGCCAGAACGGCATCGGGGCGGATGGAGCGATGGCGGATGCGGTTGAGTCCCGCGACCTCCCCCGAGATGCTTTCGTCGATGTGATCGATGTATTCGTAAATCAGACAATGCCTCCGATCGAGTTTGGCCAGGAAATCGGGTTCAGCCGACGAGGTGCTGTAGAAATCGATGACCAGGGGTTCCGGCGTTTCCAGCAAGAGGTCCTGCTGATTGGTGAGGTAGATGCCTTCCTTGACCTTCTTGAAGTATCGGGCGCCTTGAACGGGGGCGAAGAAGGGTTCCCAGAAAAAGAAGAGGTAGCCGAGCGCGGCGAGCCGTGCGGCCATCTGGTGGGGGCGCTGGTGGAGGGGGACATTCCAGCTGACGGTGTGGGGAAGAAAGATAATGCCTCGGCGATCCGGGTGGCGGCTCAAGACGGCTTCCAGTTCTTTCCGGGCGTGAAACCTGGAGTGTTCCGGGGGTTGACCGCCCGAATGGCCGCCGTGACCGCCGAAGCCCCGCAAAACCCTGTCGGCCAGCCGTTCCAGGGTTTCGGCGACGGGCGTGCCTTCGAAGTGCGTGGACCAGAACCGCAGGATTCGGCCGGTGCGGCTGGATTCGAAAAGGTGCAGCCTGTGCCGCAGAAGAGCCAGCTCCTGCTGCAACAGCCCAACCTCTTCGCGGAGCCTGGCGGTCTCCGCTCGCTCTCGTTCCAGGGTTTCGATCAGTTCTTCCTTTTCCAGCGTGAACTCTTCGAGTTTGCGCTGGAGCAGCAGCAGTGTGTCTTCAAAAAACCTTGAGTCATCCACGACCAGTCTCCAGCATTTCGCGCAGCACGGTTAGGGAATCACAGCGGGTTTGCCGCAGCTCTTTGTACTTCAAGCTCAGGTGAGCCTGCATGGTCGCTTTGTCTCGGTCGACCTTTTCCAGCAGGGACAAAAGCTTGTCCCCGTCCCCGGCGTGGAAAGGAAGCATGTACTCTTCCAGGTCAAGCTCTCGCATGAGGTCTTCGTCCTTCTTGTCGTAGCTCAGGGCAGCCATGGGAGTCCCGGTTCGGAAGGCGAAAAGGAGCGAATGATAGCGGATACCCAGGCAAAGGCTTGCCGCCTGCATAAGAGCTAACGCATCCCGCCAACCTTCATACTCGGTTACGATCCGATGGGCGGTTTGGGGAAGGCCGTCCGCAATCTGACGGCAAACGGCGATATCGTCATCATCTCCCGTGGATGTGTGAAAAGGGAGGAAAATCACCATGTATTGGGGCCTGTCAGATAGGAAACGGAAAAGAGCTTGTTTCAGCATATCGACGACCTGGTCATAAGTCTTCTTTGGCTTCCAGCGTCTCGGCGCAACCAGAAGGATTTCACGCTCCGAGATCGCAAGGCGTTGGAGGGTGGAGCGCACGCGGCCTTCAGGCTGTAGAGGGAGTTTCAGCGCGGGGTCGAATCCCAGCTCGATCCGGGCCGGGTCCATTCCAAGCAGCCGGGTCGCCAAGAAATAGGAATACGCGTCTCGGACGGTCATCCGATCGGCCAAGGTCAGAGCCCATCGGCAAAAGGAGAAGGCTTCCCTGGAAAAGAGCGGCCCTACCCCATGGGAGTAGTAGAGCACTTTCTTGCCAAGCATTCTGGCCATGAGGGGGGGTCTTGCGTATCCTGTGACGCCATAGCATGGCGTTTTGAAAAAATCTGAAACACGAACCCTATGATGGTCCTGGAACAGCCCGCCGCCTCCCAGGACCGCCAGGTCGCAGTCGGTGAGTTCCTTCACCTGGGCTTCCGGATCGGTCGCGGAAACGGCCCGCACGCCGTGGGTCGCTTCCGTCAAAGGGGGATCCCAAGACACCACCACCACGTCGCAGTGGGGATAGACGGCGCGGATGTCCATGACCATGGCGGCGAGGATCGCCTCGTCTCCCAGGTTTCGGCAGCCGTAATAGCCGGCGATCACGATCTTCATGTGAGCGTCTCCTCGGTCGGGTGCTTTGCCCGGGAATCCGCCGCGAGTCCGAAAAAGCCGCACAGAGGTTCCGCCAGGCGACCGCGGGTCAGGGGCTCATGAGGATGGGAAGGGAGTTCGACCGCCCCGGCCCGTTCGGGGTCGATGCGCGAAAGGATCTGAAGGAGATCGTGGCCGGTCACCAGGTCTTCCGGGCGGAACCGGTTGCCTTCGCCGGCGGCGGGACCGATGAGGCCTTCCGACGCCAGCCGGCCTATGGCGGCAGCGGCCCAATGGGTTTCGGGAACGTCTTCGAAGACGGGCGCCGGAGGTTTCCCCGGCCCGAACTTCAAGGCTCGGAAAAGAAAGACGGCCAGTTCCGCCCGGGTGAGCGCCGCTTCCCCGTTGAAATAGCGCTTTCCGTTCACCGTGATCCCGGTCACGATCCCTTCCGTGAAGAGGGCGTCGATGTGAGGCTTCAGCGGGTGATCGTCCCCGATATCCTGGAAGACGCCGTCTCCAAAATGGCCCAGGTAGTGCCGGGCCACTTTCCCGGCGGGGCCGAAGAGGCGGACGCTTCCCTGTTCCAGCCAGAGGGCGTGGTGGCAGAGGCTTTCCACCTCCGACATGCTGTGGGAAACGAAAACCAAGCTGGTTCCCCGGTCGATGATGTCCTGGATCCTTCGGTGGCTCTTCATGCGAAAGCCCTCGTCACCCACCGAAAGCACCTCGTCGACCAGGAGCAAGTCGGCCTGGACTTCCACCGCGATGGAAAAGGCGAGCCGGGCGATCATGCCGGAGGAGTAGGTTCGAAGCGGCGCGTGGATGAAAGGGCCCAGCTCCGAAAAGTCGACGATGGCGTCCAGGCGACGGGCGATCAGCCGGTTGGGGACGCCCATGATGGAAGCGTTCAGGTAGATGTTTTCGATACCCGTCAGTTCGTAATCGAAACCGGCACCGAGTTCGATGAGCGGGGCGATGGATCCGGCCACCCGGACGGCGCCTTCCGTGGGCCGCATCACTCCGGCGATCACACGCAGCAGGGTGCTCTTCCCCGACCCGTTCGGGCCGACGATCCCCAGGCGTTCGCCTTTGTCCAGGCGGCAACTCACGTGCTTCAGCACCCAGAAATCGGTGGTCGTCGTTCGGGATCCTCCTCGGACCAGGCCGATGAGGTATTCCTGCAAGGTCTTCGGGCGTTCCGAAACGAGCCGAAATCTCAAAGAAACATCATCGATGTCCAGCAAACGTGTCATGCCGCCGCAACCATCGTGAAACGGCTAGAGATGAAAGACCACTTGGTCCTTGCTGACCGCGTAGGCCCCGGCGCCGGCGGTCAAGGCCAGCAGGGAGAACCCGGCACCAAGACCCAGAAGGACCGGATCGAAGGCGTCCTTCGCATAGAGTGTGCCGCGAAAGAGGGTGACGTAGGCGTAAAGGGGATTGATCTGCAGCAGCCATTGGAAACGTTCCGGCACGATGTCCGCAGGATAGAAGATGGGGGTCGCGTACATCCAGCCCAGCAGGATCACCTCGTAAATGTACTGGGTGTCTCGAAAGAAGACCATGGCCGTCGAAAGAAAGAGCGAAACGCCCAAACAGAAGAGAAAACCCAGAAGCACCACCAGCGGAAGCACGGGCAGGTAGGGACTCACGGGGGAACCCGTGACAAAGACCACCAGCGAGAGGGGAATGAGCGAAAAGCCGAAATTCACCAGGGCGGACAGGTTCAGCGAGATGGGGAAGACCAGTTTCGGGACGTAGATCTTGCGGATGAGCGAGGCGTTTCCCACGAATCCCTGCATGGAGGTGGCCGTCCCTTGAGCGAAAAAATTCCAGAAAAGGATGCCGCAGAGGAGATAGGCGACGTAATTTTCCGTATTCATGGAGAAAATGCCGGAAAAAACGAAGTAGAGGATCAACATGACAAAAAGCGGGTTCAGCAGCACCCACAGGAAGCCGAGGACGGACCGCTTGTAGCGGACCTTCAGTTCCTTGGCCACCAAATTCCGGATCAAGTCCCGGCGTTTGACGACCTGGTGGAGTTCATCCCCAACGGACCGCATCCAATGCATCATCATTGCTTCGATGAACCCGGCATGTCCGGTGAACGTTCAACCACGGCCCTTCCCGAAAAAAAACCCGACGGCGCCCCGTGCACCGGCAACGCCGATGGCTCCGTTCCATAGCTCATCCGCCCGCACAGCGCCAGCCCTTTTTAGTCCATGGAAAGAAAAGCCCGGGCGATGAACGCCGCCGTTTCCGCCCGTGTCGTGATCCGTTGCGGTTCAAAGGTCGTCCCGTCTCCGGTACCCTTGGTGATCCCCAGTTCGCTGATTCTTGAAATGTAGCCGCACGACCAACTCTCGGGCGGAACGTCGACGAAAGGCGACGTCCCTTGGCAGGTGTCCGGCGCGGGCTCCTCGCCCAAGGCGCGAACGAGGAACGCCGCCACCTGTTCCCGGGTGACCGGGTCCAGCGGCCGGAAGGTGCCGTCTTGGAAGCCGGTGGTGATCCCCGATTCGAAAAGGCGCTGGATGTACTTGCAGGACCAGCTGAGCGGCGGAACATCGGGAAAGGGACCGCCGTCGTCGCAGAGTCCTTCCGGCGGTTCGCCTTCCAGAGCTCGCACGATGAAGGCGGCCATCTGTTCGCGGGTGACCGCGCCATCCGGGCAGAAAAGCGGGCCATCAAGCGAGCACCCCGTGGTGACGCCGTTGCAGAAGAGGGTGTGGACGTAACCGAAGGCCCAGTGATCGGCCGGGACGTCGGCGAACCGTTCGGCGCAGAGTTCGGCGTTGCCGCTCACAAGCGGCGCGGGCAGGACAGGATCGCCCTCGAGGGCGAAAGCCAGCGTCGCTCCCTTGGGGCCTTCCGACAGCGGGCGGAAGACCACGGTCACCGAACAGCCGGCCCCGGGTTCCAGAAGCATCCCGGTGCACCGGTCGTCCAGCGGAAAGAATTCGGTGAGCGCCGATCCGGCGATGAAGACGTCTTGCACCCGCCGGTCCGTGGGTCCTTGATTGGTGAGTACGAAAGCCTGTGGGAGCGATTCCGTTCCAACCGTGACGATCCCGAAGTCGGAGGCGAGCGGTGCGACGGTGAAGTCGCCGTTGGAGGCGGCGAGAAGGTTGTAGGCTTCCACCACGTTCACGAGCCCGAAGCCGGCGCTGTTGTCGGGCCCCGGGATTCCCAGATCGGCGGCGGAAGCCTTGACGGCCCATTCCAGTTCGGTGGCCGGCCGGTCGGGGAAGGCCTCCATGAGAAGAGCCAAGGCCCCCGCCGCGTGGGGGGCGGCAAAGGACGTTCCCGAATCGAAAAGGTAGTCCTGGAGGACTCCCGCCGTCAGGACCCCGCTTCCCGGCGCCACGACCGAAGGGTAGACGTTCCCGGTACAGGCCCCCGGTCCGCGGCTGCTGAAAAGCGACACCGAGGACTCCTGGTTCACGGACCCCACGGAAAACAGCTCGGCGTAGTTGGCGGGGCTGACGCTGGACGCCGCCGAAGGTCCCGTGTTTCCGGCGGAAAACACCATCGCGATGCCGGCCTGCCGCAGGGTGTTGACGGCGCTTTCAAGGTCCGAACCCAGATCGAACGCATCGACGCAGGTTCCGGCCCGGCTGTCGAATCCCCAGGAATTGTTGACCACCTGGGGCGCGTCGTCGGTTTGGGGATCGCCGTCGGGATCCAGGATCCATTGGAACGCCTCCAGGATGTCGCTCACCCACGCCAGGCCGTCGGCGTCGAAGACCTTGGCGGCGATCCATTGCGCCCCGGGCGCCACGCCGATGGCCGTGCCCCCGGCATCGCCCCCCACCAGAATGCCCATGACCCCGGTTCCGTGTCCGGCGGTCAGCGGATCGGACGACGCGTCGCAGGGCGTGTCGCAGTTCAAGTCGCAGGCGTCGGTGACACCGGGGTCGTCGCACACCGTGTTGAGCCAGCTGTTGGCGCCTCCCCGCCAGCGGGTCACAAGATCCGGGTGATCCACGTCCGCGCCCGTATCCACCGTGGCCACCGTGACGCCCTGCCCGGTGAACCCGGGGCCCAGAGCCCAAAGTACGGGGGCGCCGACGGCGTCGATATTCCATTCCGGTGTTCCGGCGGGCGCCGCCGCAGGTTCCGGTGCGGAAACCGTCGCGTCCAAAAGGATCCTCTGCACCCCGGGAAGCTGCACGGCCTCTTCGATCACGTGCGGCGGGGCCCGGAACGCTACGGCGTTGACGATCCAAAGCGGCCGCATGCGGTCGGCTCCCAGGGATTGAAGCACGGGTTCCGCCGCATCCAGCTTCGCCTGGGCGGTGAGCCGGAGCACCTGGACGATGGCTTTCCGCCGTTCCGGTTCCGGAAGTCGGGCCAGGGGTTCCAGCCTGGGGGTTGCCGTGAATTTCAGGATCACCGGCAGCGGTTCCCAAGGAACCGCCGTGCGCAGCCGATCCTGGAGCGCCGGGCCCAAAACAGCGCTTTCCGCTCCGGGCGAAGGCGGGGCCGCGAGGCAGAGGAGAGCGGCTGCGATCAGCAGGATGTGGAAGCGGGTCAAAGCGTTAGGTTTCATCGTCGTCTTTGCTCCCGGGAAAACCTTCGTGCGGCTCCATGCTCGGACGCCCCCCCCCAGGAGCTTGTCCGACCAGGAAAAGACAGCGATCCGGATCCCCCTGGTGGAGCGGCCTGAGCCGCGATGCGGATCGTCTGCAGGAGCGACCTTGGCCGCGATTCGGGTCGCCGGCCGACCCCTGTCAGAAAGGCCGGCATTTTTCGCACGGCCCGTCAAGGTCCCGCGCGAGCCGGGGGACCGGGGTGCGAGCTTTCTCTTCGGCCCGGGCACATCTTCCCCGTCATGGCCGGCTCTCCCGCCGCAGGCGCTTTTCCTTCAGAGCGCAATAGAGTACCGGGACCACCAGCATGGTGATCACTTCCAGGGCCATGCCGCCGAAGGACGGGATCGCCATGGGAATCATGAGGTCCGCGCCCCGGCCCCGGGAGGTGAGCACGGGGATGAGCGCGAGAAGTGTGGTGGCCGTGGTCATGAGGCACGGGCGCACCCGGCGCAGCGCGGCCTCGACGGTCGTCGCCCGGATGTCTTCCACCGACTGCGGTGACTTTTCCGCGAAGGTGCTTTCCAGGTAGGTCGCCATGACGACCCCGTCGTCGGAGGCGATCCCGAAAAGCGCCAGGAAACCCACCCAGACCGCCACGCTCAAATGGATGGGATGGACCTGGAAGAGATGCCGCATGTTGACACCGAGCAGCTCGAAGTCCAGAAACCACGGCAGCCCGTAAAGCCAGATCATGATGAAACCGCCCGCCCAGGCCACCGCGATCCCGGAAAAAACGAGCGCCGTGGTGGCCGCTTCGTTGAACTGCAGGTACAGGATCAGGAAGATGATGAAAAGCGCCAGGGGGATCACGACGGAAAGGGTCTTTTCCGCGCGAACCTTGTTTTCGTAGCTTCCGGTGAAGGAAAAGTTCACGCCCGGTGGAACGACCAGTTCGCCGGAGGCCATCTTCGCGTCCAAATAATCCTTGGCGTCTTCCACGGCCCGCACTTCGGAGACCCCGGCTTTCTTGTCGAAGAGCACATAGCCCACGAGGAAAGTGTCTTCGCTCTTGATCATTTGCGGGCCCGGCGCATAGTCGACGGCGGCCAGCTGCCCCAGCGGGATCCGCACGTTTCCGGGCGCCGGCACCAGGACGCCGGAGAGGGCCTCCGGGTTTTCGATCAGTTCCCGCATGTAGCGGACTCGAACACCGTAGCGTTCGCGCCCTTCCACGGTGGTGGTGACCGGTTTGCCGCCGACGGCCGTCTCGATCACGCCCTGAACCTGGGCGACGTCCAGGCCGTAGCGCGCCAGCCGTTCGCGGTCGATCTTGATTTCCAGGTAAGGCTTCCCCACGATTCGGTCCGCGATCACGGTGCCCGCCTCGATGCTCGGCACGTGCCTCAGGTATCGTTCCAGGTCCATCGAAACCCTTTCGATGGTGTCGAGATCGGGCCCCGAGACTCGGATGCCCATGGGAGCTCGGATGCCGCTTTGAAGCATCACCAGCCGCGCGGAAATGGGTTGCAGCTTCGGGGCTGACGTCGTTCCCGGAACGGCGGCCGCCCGCGTGATGGCTTTCCAGATGTCGTCCGGGTTCCGGATGCCGCTCCAGAACTCCCGGCCCGGGTTCAAGGCGGGGTCCAGCGGCGGCCGCCAGAGCCGGAAAGGCGCTCCGCCGGGATCCGGGATGAGCCGATGGTTTTGGTCCCGGGCGAAACGCCCCCGAACCCGGTAGGGCTTGCCGTCGGGCGCCGGCACCAGGATTCCGGCTTCGTTTCGGAAAAAGTCCACTTCGTCTGGGAAACAGCGAAACAGAAGCAGGTCGCCGTCCCGGTCGGTCAGGTACTCCGACCGGTAGTTGACGACGGTTTCGATCATGGAAACCGGCGCCGGATCCAGAGCACTTTCGGCCCGGCCGAGTTTCCCGACGGCCGTTTCCACTTCGGGGATCGCGCGAAGGGCTCGGTCCTGCCGGTCCAGGATGTCCAGGACTTCGCCGATGGACGCGTGGGCCATGGTGGTCGGCATGTAAAGGTAGGACCCCTCGTCCAGGGGCGGCATGAACTCTTCGCCCAGGCCGGGAAAGACGCGGCTGAACACGGAAAGGGGCGGAACCTGGTGCAGGCCCTTGGGAAGCCAGCCGAAAACGGAGGAGAACCCGAACCAGACGAGGGCTCCCGTAAAGACCATGAAGACCGGGAGCGCGAGAAAACGGCGTTTGTGATCCAGCGCCCATCGAAGGACGCGTTCATAGTTGCGGTGGAATATCCGGAAAAAACCGAGAACGAGTCCCACCAGGAGAAAGATGAAAAGGGCATTGGAAAAGAGCCCTTTGTCCGGTCCCAGAGGCATCCAGTGATGGGAGAGGAGGAGGCCGACCACGGCGAGCGGCGCCAGGGTGTCGATCCAGGGCAGGAAGGAACGCCGGAAGCCGGGCCGGCGTCGGGCCGCCAGATGGCACGCTCCAAGGATCGCCAGGGGCAGCCCCAGCCACCACCGATACAAGACGGCCAGGGCCAAGCCCAGGTAGATGAGCCCTTCATGGACGATCCACCGCCGGGGATCGCCGCTCCCGCGTCGTCTCAGGAAGGCGTGAGCCAGCGGCGGGATGACGGTCAGGGCCACCGTCACGGTCGCTACCAGGGCGAAGGTCTTGGTGAAGGCCAGGGGTCGGAACAGTTTCCCTTCGGCTCCCTGGAGCGCGAAGACGGGGAGAAACCCCACCACGGTGGTGGCGACGGCGGTGAGGACCGCGCCGCTCACTTCGCCGGCCGCACGGTGGATGATCAGGCGCCGGTCTTCACCCGGTTCCGCCCGGTCCAGGTGGCGAAGGATGTTTTCGGTGAGGATGATCCCCATGTCCACCATGGTGCCGATGGCGATGGCGATCCCGGAAAGGGCCACCAGGTTGGCCTCGACCCGGAAGAGCTTCATGAGAACGAAGCAGAACAGTACGGCCAGGGGGAGGAGACCGGAAACCAGCAGCGAGCTTCCCAGGTGGGCGACCATCACCATGACCACGATGACGGTCACCAGGATTTCGTTGGTGAGGGCCGATCGGAGCGTTCCCAGGGTTTCATGGATGAGGCCCGTTCGGTCGTAGAACGGAACGATGGCGACCCGGCTCACTCGCCCGTCGGCGAGTGTCTTCCGGGGGAGGCCCGGGGATATTTCTTCGATCTTTTGGTGGACCCTGTTGATGACCGCGAGAGGGTTTTCGCCGTAGCGCACCACCACCACGCCGCCCACCGCTTCCCGGCCGTCTTTCCAGAGTGCGCCGCGCCGGGGCGCCGGCCCCAGGCTGACGTGGGCCACGTTTTGAACGAGGATCGGAGTATCGCCCGCGCTGCGGACCACCGCCAGCCGGATGTCGTCCAGGTCCTGGATGAAGCCCACGCCCCGGATGACGTATTCCACCCGGTTGTATTCCAGGGTCCCGGCGCCCACGTCGGTGTTGGACCGCCGGAGCGCCGCCGCCACCTGGTCGATGGTCACGTTGTGAGCGCGCAGGAGGTCGGGGTGGACGTCCACCTGGTATTCCTGAACGAAGCCGCCCACGGAAGCCACTTCGCTCACCCCGTCTACGGCCAGCAGCGCGTAGCGGACGTACCAGTCCTGGATGGAGCGCAGTTCCTCCAGGTCCCAGCCGTCCGTGGGGCGGCCTTCCGAATCGCGGCCTTCCAACGTGTACCAGAACACCTGGCCCAGGGCGGTGGCGTCGGGACCCAAGGCCGGCTGGACGCCTTCGGGAAGGGTGTCCCGGGGCAGGCTGTTGAGCTTCTCCAGGAGGCGGCTTCGGGCCCAGTAGAAATCCACGCCGTCGTCGAAGATGACGTAGACGTTGGAAAACCCGAACATGGAAAGGCCGCGGACCGTTCTGACGCCGGGCAGTCCCATGAGGGAAACCGTGAGGGGGTAGGTCACCTGGTCTTGAACGTCCCGGGGCGAACGGCCCGGCCACTGCGTGGTGACGATCTGCTGGTTTTCCCCGATGTCCGGAACCGCGTCCAGGGGAACCGGGTTCCGGGGAACGCCGAAAAGCCGCCGGTCCACAGGAGCCACGTACAGCCCGGCGGCCGTGATCCCCAGGATCAGCAGGACGGCCAGGATCCGCTTTTTGAGGAAAAACCAGATGAGCTGTTCGATCCAGGAAGACGTCGGTGGATCGGGTCGGGGCGTCATTTCCATGGGACAACCGGGTTCACTGGATCACGGCCGGGAAAGCGAGGTGCGGGCGTTGGAACGACCGGCGCCTGCGGGACCCGGGTTCATCATGCTCCTTCCAGCCAGAATCTGAACGGTGCTGTCCAGCTTGAAGTTGCCGCGGGTCACCACCCGTTCGCCTTCCCGCAGCCCTTCACGGACCACGTAGTAACCCCGGGCACGGGGGCCCAGGACCACCTCGCGGCCTTCGTATACGCCGGGTTTATCGGGAACGGCCACGTACACCACGGCGCGTTTTCCCGTGATCAGCGGAGCGGAGTCGGGAATCACGAGGGGGGCCCGGGTTTCCGGAGTCCGTTCCGTGACCACCTGGCCGTCGGCGCTCAGTTCCGCCAGCACCGTCGCTCGCACCAGCATTTCGGGCCGGAGCTTCTTCATGGGGTCCGGGTAGATGACGCCGACCTTGAACGTCCGGGTGGCTGGATCGAAGGTGGGGTCGATGTAGACGACTTTGCCTTGGAAGGTCTCTCCCGGGTAGGCTTCCGTCTGAAAGAACACTTCCTGGCCTCTGCGGATCCACGCATAATCGGCTTCGTAAGCGTCCAGCCTCGCCCACACGTACCGGGGGTCCGCGATGATGAAAACCGGCGTTCCCGTGTTGACGTAGGTGCCTTCAAAGGCCGTCTGTTCCACCACGATGCCGGTCCGCGGCGCATAGACCGTGGCGAGCCCCGTGGGTTCCCCGCGCTTCAAGATTTCGTCCACGTCCGCCTTGGGAATGCCCAGGATCCTGAGCTTATGGTAGATGGCCCCGAGTTTCTTCATGGCTTCCTGGACTTCGGGGGAATCCTGGTCCAGCGGTTCGCCCGGGGCGGGCCGGCGCACGCGGGTTTCAGCCTTCCGCGCCACGTAGGGTTTTCCCGCCTGAAAAGCCAGGAAGCTGGGCACGTACTGCAAAACATCCAGCAGCTCCTGCTGTGTGGCGTAAAGATCCGACGAATAGAATTCAAAGAGGGGATCGTGGTATCGGACCGTCACCCCCGCCCGCTTCACGTACACCCGGTCGATCACGCCCGGCATGTAGGCCGTGACGTAACTCAAGTGCGACGGGTCGTATTCCACTTCCCCGAATAGGCGGACTTCCGCGGAAACGAATTTCTTTTCCACGGGAGCCGTTTCGATTCCCGCCGCTCGTTCCTGGTCGGGGTTCAAGCTCAAGGTGGGAAGGGCTTCGCCGCCCACCGCTTCGGCCGATACCGGAAGGAGTTCCATCCCGCAGACCGGGCAGCGGCCGGGCTGCGTGAGCGGCGGCACGCAGTTCATGGAGCAGATGTAAAGCAGATGGTTGGGTTCTCCAGCGGCGGTATCCCCGGCCCGGGTCGGGGAGGACACAGCGGTGAGCCCGACGGGGCTTCCTCCCCGCAGGAAATAGCCCAGGAGAAACGTGAACATCAGTCCGGCAACCACGATCCATCCGGACCGTTTTCCAAGGGAATCCAGGATCTTTCCCGGTGCGACGGGTTTCATGTTCCGCTCTTTTCGTGTCGTTTTCGTCCTCAAAACGGTCACTACCGAATCGGGTCAGTATCCGTGCAGCCGGAAATCGGAAAAGACGGCGGGATAGGTCGCCATGGCCGCAAACACAGTAAAACCGATCATCGCCGCAAGGCCAAGCTTTCTTTGAAGATCCGGGAGCACGCCGGCCAGTGAAGGGATCCCCTTGTGGCGGTCCAGAAAGCCCACCCCGATTCCCGTGATGCCGCCAAGAAACAGGAATCCGTAGAGCGGAAACCCGACGTATCCGTATTCCCGCTGAAGCAGGCAAAAGGGGCAGTGGTGGGTGGGCAGTTCGTAGTAAAGCACCGAGATGAAGGAGACGACCGCCGCCAGTCCAAAGACGAACATGAAGGCGCTCAGCCAGGCAAAGAGTCGCGCCGCCTCCCCTTTCCACAGAAAATGGACGCCGACCCTGAAGGTCAGGAGAAAGAGCGCGTAGAAGGCGACTTGTGCGGTTTGGGGCGAAAGATGGGCCAGGTCCCCCGTGAGGCCGGCCGTTTCCGCGCTGAAAAGCGTGCCGCAGCAGGACGTGATGAGGTTCGGGCGGAGACCTCTGAAATAGCCCAACTGAAAGAGGGTTTCCAGAAGGAAAGATGCGGTCAGCACCATGAGGAACCGGTACTTGTTGCGGATGAGCGGGTAGTCGTAGCCTTTCCGGTCCGCGTGGTTCACGATCAGCCAGACGCCGGCGAAAAGGGCGTTCACGATCTTGAGCACCAGAGTCGGATAGCCGAAGGCGTTGGCGTTGAGGGTTCCCGCGGCGCACATGGCTCCGGTGAACAGCGGGTGCATGCGTTCGGCCAGGGCCGTGAACAGGAGGAGGGAAAGGATTTCTGCACCCACCACGTAGGACAGGACCGTAGAGACCAGGTAGGTCTTGCGCTCCAGGACCAGCTGCCGTTCGCTGCCGTTCGACAGGTCCCAAAACCGCAGGATCTGAAAGCCGAAGGCGGACGCGTAAAGCAGGGCCAGGCTCATGACCAGCGAACCCAGGTTGAGGGCGATGATGGTCGGATTGACGATCACGACGCCGTTTCCCCAAGAACCCTGCCGTCCCGGAGTTCCACCACCCGGTCGACGGCGCGGGACTCGAACACCAGCGGATCATGACTGGCGATCAGGACGGTTTTTCCTTCCCGGTGCAGACCCTGGACGATCCCGATGAACTCCCTGGAAAGAGCCGTGTCCAGGTGCGCCGTGGGCTCGTCCGCCACGACCACGGCCGGGTCGTTGATCAGGGCCCTGGCGATGGCCGTCCGTTGCTGTTCGCCTCCCGAAAGCGTTTCCACCGGAGCGGCCGCCTTTGGCGCGATCTTGAGCCTATCGAGGATTTCCATGGCGGCTTTCTTGATCCGAGCGTGCTTGATTCCCAAGGGGTAGGCCGGGAGCATGGTGTTTTCCAGCACGGTGAGCCCCCGGATGAGGTGATAGCCCTGGAAGACGAACCCGAAGGTCCGGCGCCGGATTTCCGCGAGAAACCGCTCGGGAAGGCTCGAAAGTTCGCGCCCGTCCAGGAAGATCCGCCCGGAAGTGGGCCGCGCCATGCAGCCGACGATGGTGAGCAGCGTGGTCTTTCCGGACCCGCTGGGTCCCTTGAAGACGATCACCGCCTCACCTTCCAGCGACAACGTCACGTCGCGGAGCGCGGTGAAGGCGTTGGGCTTTCCGGAATGGAACGTCTTGGTGACGCCCTGAAGTTCGATCATGTCACCCCGACTTGATCACGGCGTCCGGATCCGTGACGGCCGCTTTCCACACGGGAACGATGGTCAGGAACGAGTACGGCACGACCGTGAGAAAGAACAGCACGGCGATGGGATAGGGTCCCACGGCCGGGTGGAGTTTGAAGTCCGGGTACAGCGTGGACCAGCCCATGAGGGCGTGTTGGAAGAGCGGGGCCCGGGCGAAGTGGACGTGAACGTAGGCGAGGGAAATCCCCGTCAGGAAGGCGGTGAGCGAAATCACGGCGCCTTCCCAGAACTTCATGGTGAGAATATCCGAGGTTTCCCAGCCCACCGCCTTGAGGATCCCGATTTCCGTTCGTTCCTCGGAACTCAAACCCGTCGCCCGATCCCACGCAAAAATGAAAAACGCCAGGACCGCCCCGCTGAGAAGCACCACCACGTAGCCGCTCCGCCAGTCGAAGACCGCTTCGTAGGTCCTCACGATTTCCTCTCGAAGGAGCGTGCGGGTGTCGGGAAAGTCGGAGGCGATCTTCTCCGCGATGACGGCGCATTCCTTTGCGTTCCGGATGTCGAGCGCGATGTCCGTGGCGCGGTCGGGGGGAATCCCGAAAAGCCTCCGGAACGTGTTTTCGGAAACCAGGACCAGGTCGGCGGTGATCAGTTCACTGGCTGCGTCGAGGGATTCCGCGACCTCGAGGACCACCGCTTCGCCGTCGTGGCTCCTGAAGTAAAGTTCACCGCCCGTTGAAGTTCCCCAGCTGCGCAGCACCCCGGCTCCGGCCGCCGCCCGGTCGTCACCGTGAACGAAGCCCTGAGGCGCCATCACCGTGTAATTGGCTCCGGCGGCGGGATGGTAATAGTAGCCCCAGAGGCGGGGGGTCGCGGCGCTGACGCCCCGAATGGTTTTCAGCCGGTCCGCGTAAGCGGTGGGGATGAGGTCATGGCGGCCCGCCGTCAAGCGCTGAACGATCATCTCGGGGGATTCCCGGAGGATTTCCGCGGCTTCCTGCCTGAGCGACGAGGTGAAAAACAGGACCGACCCGGAAAGAAACACGATGAAGCTGTAGACCAGCAGCAGTGCGCCGTTCTTTCCCTTACGCCGCCAAAGCGACGAGAGGGTGAAATCGATGAAGTGTCGCTGTCGTTCCATCCAGGCGATCAAGGTTGAGACCTCAGGTGGGGAGGCGGCGGGACCAGGGACCCCGACGGGAAATGTTCCAGGGCCGCAGGGTGGTCCTGGAACGGGGCGTGGAAATCGGCCTGGGAAAGATGACGGGTATAGCGGGCTTCAGGGAACAGGCACAGGTCCGTGAGGTGAAGGTCACGGACCAGGATCCTCTTGGCCTGCGTGATCCGTTCCCGTTCGCTTTGCGTCGCCACGGGCGCGAAGACCAGCAGTGCCGTCACGACGATGGTCCCGATGCCGGAGAATGCGAGAAAAAGGGTGGACTTGCGGATGTCCATGGGATCGGTCGGCTGCCGTCAGTCCAGCGATTCGATGAGCGCCGGGGTCACTTCGTGGAAGCGTACGGTGCGGGTGCCCCCGTGGTCCTTCACGAAATCGCGCGCTTCCGCTTCCGTTTCAAAGGGGACCAGTTCGCGGCCCATGGGCCCGTACACGTCGCTTCCGATCACGTACCAGGCCGAACGGGCGTCGATGGGCCGGACGTCGTAGTATTCGGTCACCTGGATGGAGCGGATGTCCTTGACGGTCTTTCCCGGAGCGTACCGGGAGAGGTTGAAGTAGTATTTGAAAAGGTCCTTGGCGCCGTCGAAGTACACCGTCTCTCCGTCTTCGAACACGACGGTACCGATCCAGTCGGGGTACTTGGCCACGAACATGCCGCAGACCGGGCAGCGTTCACGGGAGGAAGGCGCCGGGGGTCCCGTTTCGGAAAAGCCGGGGGAGCACGGGACCAAACCCGCGATGAGCAGCGTGACGATGAAGCGCTTCATGCCGTCATGCCTCAGAAGACTCATTGGCCCTATTTCATCTTCATCTTCCGCTTTTCGCGGATCATCCGGGTGTCCTGGGCCATGTCTTCGAAGCTGGCCTGGATGGCTTGGTCGAAGGTCGCTCGCTCGCCGCCGAACTGCTGGATGAACTGTTCCGCATCTTCAGGATTCTTGAACGCCCACTTGGCCCTTCGCGTCATGACACCCGGTTTTTCGCCTCCGATGACCCAGGTGGCGGTTTCCGCGTCGATGAGTTCATGCGTTCCGTGATCGGCGACCATGATCCTGGTGGGAGTGCGATCCAGTTTCACCGCGATATCCAGTACGGCGCAATGGAGGGAACAGGTCCCCACCGAAGACCCGTCGTCGAATTCCAGAAGCATCCGGGAATGTGCGAAGGTTTCGCGATCCATGCCGCAGTAAGGGCAAGCCGCGTGTTTCTGGATGTCTTCCTTGCCGGCCGCCAAGGCGGGCACGGCACCGAACATGGAAACCAGTGCCAAAATCCCGGCCATCGCCGCCGTCCACAGAAAGCGTCTCATGCGTATCTCCTTTCCGCTCGGTGTGAGGCGAATGTGATGCGGAAACCGAAACTGACTCATTGTAAAGGTTTATCGCTGTGAATCAAGAGCGCCATGACGGTCTGCTTCAGGGACCTGCAAAGGCCGTTGGATCGTGCTGGGGATGCTCTCCGTGGGGAACCGCCAAGGCCGGCCGCTTACTGAACTTCGAGGTCCACCGCGCGGAAATCCCCCATCACCACGGTGACCCGGCTCCCGGGTTTCACGATTTTTCCGGGATTTCCGAACAGGACCACATAGATGCGGTCCTTTTCCGGCCGACGGGTGGTCTGGCGGATGGGGCCCACCTTGGTGACGGGGACTTCGATGCGCGTACCGGTCGCCTGGTCCAGGAGGTAGACCGTCTGGTCCCGGTCGAGAAGCGCCTTCGACTTTTCCGGATCCACGACCCGGTAGCGGAAGTCGAGAAAATGCCCGGCGCCCGTAAGGCGCACTCCGACGATTTCGATGCCCCAATCCTTGGGGTCGTCGGATGGGGATGGAGGAGACGTTTCAGCCGGTTTGTCGGATGGCTGGGACGCCGCCGAAGCCCACGGCAGATGCGCGGCGCCGAGGATCACGGCGAGGAGAAAGAGTTGCGGAAGACGTGGTCGCATGGAGAGGGTCCTTCTCGTTCCGACGAAAGAAAACGGGGGTGTGAGCACCCCCGTCGTGGTTGATTTCGCGCCGTGCCGATCAAGGCATGCCGAGGAACGCTCTACCCAGAAACGCTGCCATCTGGTCCCGGGAAACGGGGTCTTCGGGTCCGTAGGTGCCGTCGGCCTTGCCCGTGGTGATGCCCAGGTCTTTGAGCTTGCTGATGTAGCCGCAAGCCCAGTGACTGGTGGGGACATCGGGAAAAGGCGCCGTGGCGCAGGTGTTCGGCGTTTCCTGGAGCGATCGGACCAGAAAGGCGGCCATCTGCGCCCGGTCCACCAGCATGGAACCGCCGAAGATGCCTTCCGCCACGCCCATGGTGATACCGTGCTCGCGCACCCGCTTGATGTACTTGCAGAACGGGTCCGCCGCGGATGTGTCGCTGAAGGGCGCTTCCAGTTCGCAGTAGTCCCCCGGAGGATCCCCCTCGAGGGCGCGGACCAGGAACGCCGCCATTTGTGACCGTGTCACGAAATCATTGGGGCAGTACGACAGCGGGCTGGAAAGACAGCCCGTGGTGAATCCCGCGCAGTACAGGGCGTCGATGTATTCCCGAGCCCAGTGATCGGCGGCCAGGTCCGAAAAAATCGCCGCATCGCACCCGCGACCCCACACCGGGATTTCCAAGGCCGGAATGGGGGCGCTGGTGGACGGCACGGAAACACGCGCCGTGCGCATCGTGAGATCCGTCGGGGAGAAAATCACCTGGGCCTGGCAGGTCGCGCCGGGTGTGAGCGTCTGGTCCGAACAGCCGTCCGTTCCCAAGGAGAAATCGGTTTCGTCGGCGCCTTGGATGGAAAGCGTTCCCAAGATCAGGTCCGCATCTCCGGCGTTGGTGATCGTGAAGGTCTGGCTACCGCTGGATCCCAGGTTCACCTGCCCGAAGTCGTAAACCGCCGGCGCGGCGCTGGCGAAACCCTGGTCCACGCTGAAATAAGTCAGCATGCCGCCCGGCATGCGATCGGCGTTCACGAGGTTCAGCCGGCGATCGAACAGCGCGAAGTTTCCCGCATTCGCCGAGGACGCCAGGACGTCCGTCGTCTTGGCGGGCGGGAGGATGACCGAATACTGGGTCTTGAAGTCGGCGTACGCGTATCCGTCTTCGGCGATGACGGTCATATCGGGGCCGTTCAGCGCCGCCACGTACGTCTGGATTCCCGCGTTCAGCAACCGGACGAGCACGGTGTCGCCCGCGTTCGCCTTGGCCAGCGGCAATTCGCTTTCGGGAAACGCCTCGCCGTTCAGAAGGAAGTAGCGCGGGCGGAAATCGATGGCGCTGGTGATGGGCTTACCCGGCCCGTACATATCGATGGCCACGGCATGGTGGAACGCCGGGTCCACTTCGCTGAAAACCAGCACGGTTTCGGAATCGAAGGCGGTGCCCGCATCGGAATAGGCCTGGCCCGCGGCGAAGTTCTTCTTCACCGCCGCGTAGAGGCCCATCTGGACCTGAACGGCCGGATTGGTGCCGCTTTGCAGGAGATAGGTCCCCGGTTTGAAACCGTTCCACGTGTAGGTCTGGGTGGCGCCCGGAGCGGTTTCATGGGCGAAGGACCGAACCCGGGCGTTGAAATCTCCCGCCGGGCGACCGCCCGTGGATACCACCGTGTCGCCAGGGAAGGCGGTCCACACCGGGCCGGTGTTGTTGGAAAGATCCTGGCCCAGGATCCAGAGCGACACCGGAACGGGCAGCTCGTTGGTGAGGTTGATGGTGAGGGTGTCGTCCCCTACGGGGACGTCCAGTGTCGGCCCGGGCACGGAAGGCGTTCCCCCACCCATCGAAAACCCCCACATGGTGACCTGCCTGCCGTCGGGCATGGTCTTGAGAAACGCCTCGGCCGTCAGGTCGAACGAAACGGCCCGGGCCGCTCCCCCCGTCAGGCCGATCAGGATCAGGGCGAGAGCGACCGCTCCCCAAGAGATCAGCTTATTTTTGCGCATGATAACATTCTCCCTTTTCCGAGGAATGGCTATTCCGTAATAGGCACGTGGGGCGGTTCGATGATCATGAAGGTGATCATCCCACCCGGGAAGATGTCGTTGCTGGTGAGCTCTTTTTCCCGGTGGCTGTGCCACATGTAAAAGTAGGCGCCGTTCTGGTTCAGGGCGGGATGGCCCGGAGGCAAGGTCCCCAAGGCTCCCAAGAAGGGACTCCCGTGATAGAACTGGCCGAAGGTCAGGTCGTCACGGGGTGGGATCTGGACCGGGAAAGAGTGTACGTAGGACGCCGTGGTGCTGCCCACAAAGACCTTTCCGTGGTCGGTCATGGTCACGTTGGCGCCGTCGGCCCAGTCCTGATCCGTCGTTCCTTCGGCTCCGCGGACCGCCTCGAACGTGTCGGATCCTGGAGCGGACCGCTTCAAATAGACCACTTCCACCGTTCCTCCCGCCAAGGCCGCGGCAAAGTCCGCCCCGGACCAGAGCACGGCCCGGAACGAACGCGGGCCTTCCGGAAAGCCCGACGCGTCGGCCACCGTGAGCGACCCGGCGCCCGTACCGACGGCCCCGTTCAGGGTCGATTGGGCGATGATTTCGTGATCTTGGGGTGGATCGGCCAAGGCGTGGTTATAGATATCCCAACCCAGTTCCTTTCCGGACCACGTCCACAGGAGGTCCGCGGTCTGGCCCGGGGTCACGTTGATGGTGTTGTCCTTCCAGGCGAGATTGGCGGAAACGCCGCCGTTGGAACTCAGGAGCCTGCCGTTTACGGCGACGGCCTGGAAGTCGTTTCCATGATAGTGCATGGGGTGCAGCCCGCGGTCCGCTCCGATCACCCGAAGCAATACCGTTTCCCCGGGATGCATGCGGGGCTGGCAGTTGTAGGGCTGGTTGGGAAGCCACGGAATCCCCGCCGGAGCCATCACGTCCGGAAAATTGCGACCGTTCACGAACCAGGTCACCGGGTAATAGTTGGTCATGTCCACCTTGTCGTATTGCCCGAATTCGATGAACCGGTGGATCCGGGGATCCATTTCCGTGAGAAGGTACAGGAATTCGCGGTCGTAGGCCGTTCCCGTCCCCACACCGTAGGCGGTCTTTTCGACGAGGAAGTCCGCAGGCCGGACGATGATGGCGCCCACCAGCCCCATTTCCACCTGGACCGGGTCCGCGGCGTGATAGAGGTAGGTCCCGGGATGGTCCGCGGTGAACGTGTAGGTGACCGTCCCGCCTCCGGGGGCGGCTCCCGAGGTCATGAGTCCCGGAACGCCCCCGGTCGTGGTGACCTGGTGCCCGGGAAAGAGCACGGAGACCGAAGCCATGTCCCCAGCGTCCGCCGGCAGGTTGTTTTGAAGATTGACGGTGACCGTGGCGCCTTCCATCACGATGAGCGTGGGTCCCGGGTAGTACATGGGTCGCCCGTCGTTCACCGCAAAACCCCACATGAGGAAGCTGTCGCCGTCGGTGGTCTGGATGTGTCCCTGAGTGGCCGCCAGGTTGAACACCGGGGCGGGGTTCAGGTCCTCTTCCCCGTCGATGGCCGCGTGAGCGCCTGTCATGAATAGAAAGAGCAGTACCGCCGCCAAGGCCGGCATGAGCACGCTCCATTGCATCGCCGTTTTCTTCATGGTTTGTCCCTCCCTGTCCGGAGCTCCAGGCTACTGGATCACGATTTCGGTCATCCCGCCGCCGCGTTCCTCTTTGTTGTTGGTGAGAAACTGCAGGTGGGTGGCGTAGAGAAAATAGGTGCCCGGTGCGACGCCGGTGGTGTCCAGGATCACGTCGTAGTGCTGGCCGCCGCCTACGTGGAGCACGCTGACTTCATAAGAGGTATCGTCCCCGTCGGGTCCGCGAAGCAGTTCCGCGCCGCGGCCCACCACTTTCATGGGGACCGGAAGCGTGGTGGCCACACCGTACAGGTCGGTGGTGGAAACGTTGCTCAACCGAAGCAGGATCTTTTGTCCGGCGGTGGCCGTAATCAACGCGGGAAGGTTCTGCGCTTCGAACCCTTCGACGTTCAGGATGGCGCCGGGCGTGGTGTTGACCGTGTCCGGGTAACCGCGGCCGTTGATCATGGTGTAGTTGTCGGTCATGTTGGCGAAGGGAAGGGGCTGCACGGTGAGGCTCGCGTCGTGAAATCTCTGGTCGAAGGAAATGAACTGAACCGGGAAGTCCACGTCGTAGTAAGTGGACCCGTCCCCGTCGTTATAGACGTAAGTGTAGCCCTCCTGGTGGGTGAAACCGTTCAGGCTGGTTCCCCCCGGCCAATGGTTCTGGGACGGGTTGATCCAGATGTTTCCGATCATGCCCATCTGCATGTGCTCGGTGGCTTCCACGTGACAATGGTAGAAGTAGGTCCCGGGGACCGCTCCGTGGTAGAAGTAGGTGAAAGACGATCCCATGTTGGCCGTGGGCGACGGTTCGGGAAGGCCGTCGAAAATGGGGGCCGCGTTGGGAAAACCGTGCCAGTGGACCGAATGGGGGTCGAAGAGGTCGGGGCGCATGATCATGCCCACGTTGGTCATGGTGAGGTACAGGCTCTGGCCCTCGTCCACCTTCATGCTGGGAGCGGGCAGATGGGCCTTGAGGGTCTGTTGGGAAATGATCTGGTCTTCAGCCAGGCCGTCCGGAACCAGGCCGAAGCTGAAGATGTACTGGTCGTAGCCGTCGGCCATGCGGGCGAAACCGTCGCCGCCCGTGATGTGTTCACAGACGATGTCGTTATCGACGATGCCGTCCCCGTTCATGTCGATCCCGTCGCCATCCGTCGGACACTGAACCAGAAGGTGGGCGGCTTCGGAAGGTGCGGCCCCGAAAAGAAGGAGCCAGAGCGGCACCAGGACCACAAGCCCCTTGAAGAAGCGTTTTTTCATGGGAAGTCCTCCTGCTCTTGTCTTTGAGGAGCCGCCGGGCTCAAGGCCCGGCGGCCGGTCGGCTCACGAAAGTGCGGATGCTTCAGGCACCGCGGTCTAAGGCATCAGCCCGAGGCCGCGGACGATGAAGGCGGCGATTTCCGCTCGGGTGATATCGTTTTCCGGCCGGAAGGTGCCGTCCCCGTAGCCGTTGGCGATGCCCTCGTCGGCCATCTTCTGGACGTAGGCGAAGGCCCAGTGGCTGTCGCTCACGTCGCTGAAATGGGGCGTCGAGGTGAACGGGAACGTTTCGCCGAAGAGCGACCGGGTGATGAAGGCCGCCGTTTCCGCCCGCGTCAGCTGGTTTTCCGGGCGGAAGGTGCCGTCGCCGAAGCCCACCGTCAGCCCGTCTTCAAACATCTTTTGGATGAAGCGGAAGGCCCAGTGTTCGGCCGGCACATCCGTGAAGTACGGGGTTTCCGACACCAGGGTGAAGGTATCGCCATAGCGGGCTCGAATCACGAAAGCGGCCATTTCCGCCCGGGTGGCAAGCCCGCCGGGGCAGAACTGCGCTTCGTTTTCCAGCGTCTCCGGATCGTCCGCCACGCAGCCCTTGGTGATGCCGTACAGGGCCATCACTTCCAGGTAACCCAACGCCCAGTCGTAGCCGGATCCCGTGTCGTTGAAAGCCGCATAGATCTCGTCGGCTCCGATATCCGCCAGGTTGGTCACCGGGTTGGGCCTGGCCTGTCCGTCCACGTCGAAGACCGTGTATTCCGACGGAACCAGGGCGCCCGGAACCGGCGTCAGGAACGACCGTTCGCCGCCGTCCACGGCCGGGGAACCTCCCTTGATGTGGAAGTCGCCTTCGTGGAGGAGGGGCTGCGGCAGCACCGCAATGGAGTTCCCGCCTTCGTCCGCCGAATTGGCCGCAAGGAGCGTGTTGAACTTGGCTTCGACGAACAGGGGATCCGCGGCCGTATTGCTCGGATCGAACCCGGTGGCGTCGGTCAGGACACAGTTGGTGGGATCGAGCGCCGCGCCGGCTCCCGCTCCCAGCACCTCCAGATCCCGAACCGGTTCGGTGCCCGGTTCCAATCCGCCCAGTCCGCCGTTCAGAGTCACGTTCCAGCGGAAGGACCGGTTGTTCCAGATGATGTTGCGGTCGAGGACCGGGTCCGCGAAGGTTGCACCGGAAGCCGTGGCCACCGCGGCACTGTGCCCATAGGCCGCGATGCCGCCGACCTGAGGTTCGGTCACGTCCAAGGTTCCCAGGGTGAAGGCTTCCACGTGGGTGGCCGCGCTGTCGTTGTGCGCCATGGTGTTGTGCCGGATGTCGGCATGGACCACGTCGCTCAGGACCAGGGCGCCTCCCGCAAGTTGAGCCACGTTCTTCGCGATGATGTTGTTGTAGATCCCAACGGCGTAGGGGTCGGGGCCGAGCAGGTCCTGACCGTTCACGCGGAGCAGCGCGATGCCGCCGCCGTCGTGGGCCGACTGGTTGTTCTGGATCACGTTGCCGGCGATGACCACCGTCCCGGAACCCGGGGACATGCCTCCGGCCAGGCCCGGTTCACCCGCCACCAGGATCCCGCCGCCTTGACCCGCAATGGGCTTGTCGCCGGTAAACACCTGGTTGAACGTGATCCGGTTGCCCTGAATCAGGCCTTCGTCGCTCAAACCGAAATGATCGATTCCCGCGCCGTTCAGGCCGCTGAAGTTTCCGCAAATGGTGTTATCGGTCACCTGGTAGAAATCGGAACCGTTGTAAAGGGCGACCCCGCCGCCGCCGTCCAGCGATCCGTTTTCCAGGATGTGGTTGTGATCGATCAGCAGGTGCTCGTTGGACGATCCCACGTAGGCGTCACCCGCCAGGTTGGTGACAGACGGCCACCCGACGCGGATCCCGCCGCCGAAGTTGCCGCTGTTGTTGTTGATCCGGTTGTTGGTGATCCGCAGGTAATCGGCGTGCGCGTTCACGAAGATCCCGCCGCCGCCCGCGGGAACGGCGAAGATGGTGAAGCCGTCGATCCTTGCGGGATCGGCTTCCGTAAAGTCACCGTCGTTGGCCAGTACCGTCACGCCGGCACCGCGCTCCAGGAAGAAATCTTCCCTCTGGCCCGGAACCAGGTCCACGCTGCCCGCCGCCACCAGGTCCGCGACCTTGGCGAGCCATACGGTCTCCCGTTCCGGCGTGAAATCCATGCCGTTGATGATGGTGGATCCTTCGCCGTAGCCCTGGAGTTTCAACGGCTTCCAGAGGATCAGCTGTTCGTTGTAGGTGCCCGGTGCCACCAGGATGAGGGCGTTGGGGGGTGCGGCGTCGATGGCGGCCTGGATGGTGCTGAAGCCCCCGGGAACGCGAAGCACCGAAGCCACCGGGCCCACGTGTACCGTGACTCCGACCCGGGTGGACGCACCGTTGTCGCCCCGGGTGATTTCCAACTGCCCCGTCGGCGTCCCGGCCGGCACGGTGACGGTGATGGTGTCCGAAGACCAGGACGTCACGGTGAGTGGCGTGCCTCCCAGCGTCACGGTCCCTTCGACATCGCCGAAACCGTAGTCGCGGATGATGGTCCTCGGATTCAGCGGGCCTTCCTTCTGGGTTGCGTCGAAGTCGGGATTGGGGACCACGGAGGACCCCACCGACTGGATGGTGAGGGTCTCCGGAAGCGAGGCCAGGTACGGGCCGCCTTCCGGACCGTCCGCCTGGTAAATGCGCGGGGTGCCGGTCGGGAATTCGCAGTCGAGCCGCCCGGTTTGAGCCGAAGCGAAGGCCGCCACCGGAACCACCGGGGTGTCCACGATCCGCGTTCGTCCCGGATAGATTTCGAAATTCAGGCAGACCGGCTGATAGACCGGGTTGAAGAACGGGTCGGGATTCGCCGGGTCGCCCGGGTCGTTGAGGCAGATCTTGACGATGTTGGTGGAAACGCCCGTCGGCGACGGCGCGTTGATGATGAAGGTGGACGGGACCAGGACTTCGTAGCCGCCGTTCCGGTCCGTGTAGACCCGGTTGACCTCGTTGCCTCTGTAGTCCTGGAGCGAAACGGGGATAAACGGCACGTGGGCCTTTTCCGCGAAGTTGGGATTCTGCGGATCGAAGGTGTTGTTGAGGTCGTCGGTGACGATGCCGAGGAAACGGCCGGCCTTGGGGACTTCCGTAAAGAGGAAGAAATCCACGGCGGTGTTCCGGCCGGAAACGTTATCCACCAGTTTCCGGTCGCACAGCGGACGGGTCTGTCCCGCAAAGGGCGCTTCGACTCCCGGAAACAGCGACAGCTCGTCGGGGACCAGGTGGTCGTCGCCCACGCAGACCGGCGGAAGGATTTCGGGCGCCGGAACCAGAACATCGCCGAAATCCACGTTCTTGTCTTCTTCCTTCACGATTTCGTAGCCCGGGGGCGGAACCACTTCCACCACGAACTGGCCGGAGGCCAGAGGCGCCGGGGCTTCGCCCGAAACCACGGGGATGGGATCACCGTTTGCATCCACCACGGGATTGCCCTCGGCGTCGGTCTGAACGCCTCCCGGGAAGTGGTCTTCAAACGCGTAGCCGCCGTCGAAGACGCCCGGTCGGACCTGGTTCCAGGTGCGGAGCGTTTCCCCACAAGGGTTGATCGGGTTCCCCAGAGTGTCGAACTGCGCGGGGCCGATGCAGCCTTCGGGCTTGCTGTCGCTCCAGCTGTCGGTGAGTGTGGAATTCACCAGGGTGAGGTCTTTCGGGCGTCCGAGTCCGTCGAAGCTGTCCACGCGGTAGAGGTTCACCCGGACGTTGGGGATGCCGGGCTGCCAGGGTTCACCTGCGTTGAAGCGCGGGTCGTTTTCGGCTCGCGTCGTGTCGTAGAAGACGATCCCCGAAATGCCGCCGTTTTCGCCCACCACGTAGGCCGTTTTGCCCCAGTCGATGCGGTGGTTCTGGTCGGCGTAGACGGAGACGGTTTGGGTGAGCACCGGGCCGGTTTCGGTCCGGGACAGGTTGTTTCCGGTATTGGGATTGACGGCGGCCTGGGGCTGGGGATTCCGCTTGTCGTCCGACGGCATCACCCACCCGTTGGCCGGAGGGATGGCTCCGCCGTCGTCCACCACCACGGTCAGGCCCGTGGCCTTGTAGCGGGCGAAGTCCACTTCGGCCACGATGTACCGGAACCAGGGAAAGATCTCCAGGAGCGAGTAGAAGCCGTCCGTGTTGGTCGCAGTGGCCTGATAGATGCTGCCGTCGCGGAACCGGAGGTTCACCGCCTGGTCGGGGACGCCCACTTCGTCGGGGTCCATGAAGCCGTCTTCATCTTCGTCGAGGAAGACATAGCCTTCCAATCGGCCGAACCAGGCGTTGACCGCCACGTCGCCCATAGGGACAGCTCCGCCCGCCTCCGGCACGATGACCGTCCGGAAGGCGATGATCTGGTCCAGGTGGACGTCCCAGAAAACCAGCTGGTACGTTCCCGGAGGGACGCCGGAAATGGAGAATTCGCCCGTGTTCGGATCGGCCGGCGCCGCGTAGACGCCGGTCTTGGTGGCTCCACCGCCCTGCGTGTTCAAGCCGACCCAGGCGTCCGGAACCACGACGCCCTCGTGAACTTCCACGCTGGGCGGCCGCGACTGGTGCACGTTGATCACACGCCCCGTGATGGTCCCGGTCAGCCCACCGGGGTTGGGGAGGGTCGCCAGGTCGTTGATCTCGTGGGTGAAGCCGAGAAACACGTGCCAGAAGGCTTTTCCGAATTCGATGAAATACTGGGGTTCATTGAACTGAGGCCAGGCGTCCACCGTCGGCGTGCCTTCGATGGTGGTGGTCTGGATCCACGTCTGGCCGTCGTCCCGGGGGACCGCCCGTACCCCGTACTTGTTGGGCACCAGGTACTTGATCCCGGGAACCCCGTCCGCGTCCACCGCCAGCCCGTCGGCGTTGGTCACGATCCCATTTCCCAGGGTCTTGACGACAGGAGCGCCGTCCGGGTCGAGCACGAAAGAGCCGTCGGGGTTCTTCTGGTAGGTGGTTCCGAGCGGGTTGCCGAAGGCGTCGAAGGCCACTTCGCCGGCATCGTCGAAGAGCTTGACGGCGAAGCCTTCAAGGCCCGGTTCCCCGGCCAGGTTGTTGGGGTTGTTCCCGTCGGGGGCGTTGTTGATGGGATTGAAGTCTTCGAAAACGAAGACCGAAATCTGCGCCGTGGGGAGCGGATGGCTGAGGACCGTCACGTCCACCGAGGACTGGCCGGGCTTCACCGGCGCGCCGCTGAGGGTGTGGTCCGCATCGGGGAGAACCGAGACGTAGTAACGCTTCCCGTCGGGGACTTCGATGGTCGCGGAAGACCCGGCCGAATGGCCCTTGGTCACGACCGGGTTGTAGCTGTTGGCGATTCCGAGCCGCGGGTTGTCCACGTAGCCGTCGGCGTCGAGATCGGTCTGGGGGGGGATGACGTCCCGGGTGGTGTCTTCTTCCACCAGCCACCGAAACCCGCTCACCGGGTTGCCGGCATCGTCTTTAACGTTCACCGTAAAGGTGAACGCCTGGGCCTGCGAAGCGACCAGGCAGCCCAGGATCCATAGAACCCAAAAGAAAACCGTTTGCTTCCTTTCCATAGAAACTCCTCCTCCTCACACGGCCTGAGCGGCGAACCGTCTTCGCCGCCTTCAGGCGACCCGCCCGAAAATCCGGCAGGCCGCTTTCCTCCATCCACCCCGGCGGGAAAACGCAGCCGGAAAGCGTACGCTTTCTCCGCGTCGCGCCCGTTCAGAGCGGCGTTCCTTGTCGGCGTGCTGTGCTATGAAAAAGGCCGTCCGTTCCGGCGACGGCGTTCAACGGACTGGGGTTTCGGGTTTGGTGCCTGGAAAGATCCACGTCGTTTCGGTGGTGAAGCCGGGAGGAGAAGCCGGCGGGCGGGTGCCGAACCAATGGAGGGGCGATCCACACCCTTGCTGGGCGCCTCTCAAACACCGTGAAGAATCCTGGATCTTCTCCCGTTTCAAAAAGGATAGCGAGGCCCATCAGGGGCAACAATCCTGACGGTTACTCAATTTCTCCTAGTCAATTTTGACTAGGCCCCGGTGAGCGTCGCCCGCTCAGGCCCGAGGATGCGTTGGGTGGGAAGCCTCGGAGGGGAGGAATTCGTCCAGAGGGACAACGCCATGCAGGATGGCGTAGCGCACAAGGTCCGCGGTTCGGTTGGTCCGCAGCTTGCCGGCGATGTTCGCTCGATGATTGTACACGGTCCGCATGCTGATGCAAAGAACGTCCGCGATTTCCTGGTTCGATTTTCCCGAGGCGATGAGCCGGAGCACCTCGCGTTCCCGGGCGGTCAGCGGTTCATGCCGGCCGATGGGACAACTGTGCCCCGAACGCAGCGTCTGAACCATCTCGTCGGACATCAAGCGCGAAATGTAGTGCTTGCCTTCCATCACGCGCTGAACCGCCGTGATCAGTTCCTCCGGCTCATCCTGCTTGAGAAGGAACCCGTCCGCTCCGGCGCCGATGGCGTGGTAGAAGTATTCCCGGTTGCGGTGCATGGTGAGGATCAGCACGCGCGTGCCGGCATCCATCCGTTTGATGCGGCGCGTGACTTCGATGCCCCCCAGATCCGGCATGGCCATATCGAGGATCACCACGTGGGGACGCAGCCTTTCAGCCAGCGCCAGCGCCTCCATGCCGTTTACGGCTTCGCCGACCACCTGGCAATGGGGCACTTCGTCGATGATTTTCCGGATTCCATATCGGAACATGGCATGATCGTCTACGAGCAAGATTTTGCAGCGATCAGGCTTCATGCATTCCCTCTGGCTGGTCGATTCATCGGAATGGCGACAAGGATGAGGGTTCCGTAACCTCGACGGCTTTCCACGGTCAAGGTGCCTCCGAGCATATGAACCCGTTTTTCCAGGGTGGCCAGTCCCAGCCCCTCTCGGCTGTTTCCCGCCGGATGAGATGGATCCGGGTCGAAGCCTATCCCGTCGTCTTCCAGGCGAAGGACCATCCCGCCTTCGGCCCTGGAGAGGGAAAGCCGTGCGTGCCGGGCTTGGGCATGGCGGGAGATGTTGGTGAGTCCTTCCTGGATGATTCGATAGAGCGCCAGTTGTTCCTTCCTGTCGAAGGCCCGGTCCACGTCATCCACCAGGTGGACGTCGCAGTCGATTCCGGTGGACTGGCAGAAATCCTCGATAAGCGTCCGGACCGCGGCGTGGAGGCCCAGGTCTTCGAGTGCCGGCGGGCTGAGACCCTGGGAAATGCGTCGCACCTTGTCCAGGACCTGGTCCACCACGCGGACGGCTTCCTGCAGCTCGCCTTCCACGTCCGGGGCGGAACGCCGCGCCAGCTCCTGCAGTGAACGCATGCGGAATCTCAGGAAACTCAGGCTCTGGCCCACGTCGTCGTGAAGCTCCCGTGAAAGGAGCCCCCTCTCGTCCTCCTGGGCCGAAATGAGATCCCTCGAGAGCCGCTGCAGTTTCTCCTCCGATTGAAGGAGCGTCTTCTGCGTGCGAATCAGTTCCGTGATGTCCGTCACCACGGCGAAGCCCCCATCGAAGCGCCCCTCCGGTGAAAAGAGGGGAACCCGCGAGATCATGGCATGGACCTGAGCGCCGTCCCTTCGCTTCAGCCCCAGCTGGTATCGGGAGCGTTCGCCGCGGAGCGCCGCGGCGCGCTGTTGTTCCACGACCGGCGCAAACTCCGGCAACGCGAAGTCATTGACCGTCTTTCCGATGATTTCACGACGATCGTATCCTACCATATCACACAACCGATCGTTTGCGTAAGTGATGCGGAAGGCTTCATCGTAAATCACCAGCCCGTCGTTCATGCTTTCGATCAGCCCCCGGTAACGTTGCTCGCTTTCCGAAAGCGTCCGTTCCAGCGTCTTCAGCCGGGAAATGTCAACGCCCATTTCCAGCAGGAGTTCCCGGTTGTCGATGTTCCTGAGCGGGCAGAAGTGCACCAGGTACGTGCGCCCGTCCGGCGATTCCCATTCCTTGGTGCGGGTCGTTTCGACGTCGAAAACCTTCGGACCCGGGCAGTCTTGGCAGGGCTCGCTCCGACCGTGAAGGAACGTGTAGCACGGTCTACCGGCCGGGTCGCCGATCTGATCCCTGAAGGTCTTGTTCACGAAACAGAAATAATGGTTGGAGGCCCGAAGTGCGACCGCCACCGGCAACTGGTCGAGAAGCGTTTCCAGACGGGGGCCCCCTTCCCGCCGCTTCCGCACGACGCTGCGCAAGTAAAGGTAAAGGATCAGGATCAGGGAAGCGAACAAGGCGATGAGGGCATCCACATCGGTCTCCCGGAGCGTTTGAGGCGGTACGTCGAACCCAGGATGGGGCGGACCCGCCTTCGCCTGCCTTGCGAAGATTCGGGCCGGTGGGGCGCGGAAGGCACCGCCCGTGAAAGCCCCCGTCCGCCCGCTTTTTTTCGATGGGACGCAGCATACAACGGATGCTATGATTTGGCAAAATGGAGGGCGTTGCCGACCCCGTCGCCATCCATGGTGCCCCTTCACCAGGTGCGGCAGGGTTTCATGCCGTCGGAGCCGGCTTGCCGGCGATCCGGGGCAGCGCGGCGTTTTCGGTTGTGCGAATCGCGGGCAAGCCCGCTCCTGCCAATGGCGGAAAACCGCGCCGACCTCCGAGTCATGACGGGCCCTTTGCAGCAGCCTCAACCGTGCCGTGGATCGTTGTCGCAATGTCATCTTCGGACCGCAAGAATCCTGCGGTTCCGTCCAAACGCCGAAAACGGGAGTTCCTGAAGACCATGTCGTCCATCAAATCCGGCTTCGTCGCCCTCCTGGGCGCCCCCAACGTGGGGAAATCCACGCTCATGAACCAGGTGCTCAAGGAAAAGATTTCCATCACCTGCCCCAAGCCTCAGACCACGCGGAATCGCATCCTCGGCATCTTCAACCGGCCCGACTGCCAGATGATCTTCGTGGATACCCCGGGGATCCACCGGGCGAGAGACTCCTTCAACCGGATCCTCGTCGACACGGCGCTCGCGACCCTGGATGAAGTGGACGCCATTTGCTTCGTCATCGAAGCACCGGAACCCGAGCGGGAGGCGGACCGGTTCGCGTTGGAAACCATGGCGGCCGTTTCAACCCCTGCGATCCTGGTCATCAACAAGGTGGATCTTCTGAAAAACAAGGCCGCACTGCTTCCCATCATCGACCGGTACCGCGAACTCCGGGATTTCGAAGCCGTGGTGCCCCTTTCGGCCCTCACCGGAGACGGCGTCACCGAGCTTCTCGACGAATTGGTCCGCCTGCTTCCCGAAGGCCCTCGCTACTACCCTGAAGACCACATCACCGACCAGCCGGAACGCTTTCTTGCGGCGGAAATCATTCGGGAGAAGGTGTTTCATCTGACGGAGCAGGAAGTGCCCTACGCGGTGGCCGTGACCGTGGATCGATTTTCCGAGGACCCGGAACGCCGGCGCGTGCACATCGAAGCCACCATCCACGTGGAACGCCGTTCTCAGAAAGGGATCCTCATCGGCAAGGGCGGCCGGATGCTCAAGGAAATCGGCCGCCAGGCCCGGATCGATATCGAACGGTTGCTGGGTTGCCGCGTATTTTTGGGCCTCTTCGTAAGGGTCCAGAAAAACTGGCGGAAAGACACGCGTCAGATGGCCGAATTCGGGTACCGGGCGCCGCGTTGACACGGGAAACCGGGCCGGTCGCCCATAGGAGCCGGCTTGCCGGTGATCAGGGTCTGTAGGGCGGGGATGCGGGCGAGACGCCCGCGCTCCCAGGGCAACGGGTATTGCGGGTTTCCACCTTGTTCCCAAGGTCCAGCTTGGGAACAAGGGCAAACTGAAGGGCAGAGCCCATGTCAGGCTGCCGAATGGAAACATCAGGTGGGTAGAGTTACAGTGGTACGAGGCTCATGGGATTGGCCGCAAAGACATCAAAATCAAACGCTATTTGGAATAAGACGATGAGTGAACACAAGAGACATTTCGCCATCTGTGTCGACAATTCAGATTATGCGGCCTCTCTGATCTTAAGGAAAATCTATGAGATCATCCCGGATGAACGTGGCGCCGGAGATGATCTGCTAAGAATTGTCGATGAGAGTGGAGAGGATTATCTGTATCACAAGAGCCATTTCATCGTGGTGGAGTTTCCTGCAGAAGTGGAGCACGCTTTGCGCTCTGCCCAGCGTGCGACACCTTAACACGTTGTCCGACGAAGTCATGCCGCGACGCCGGCTTCCATCATGTCTTTGTCCACAGATTGCACCGATGGCGCTTCCAAGCCGGAGCTTGGGAACGAGGGGAATCTGTGTAACTCTGTGTAATCTGTGGATGTCCTTTGCTTTTCCGCGACTTCGTGCGACACGTGTCTTGACACATACCGAGAATTTTACATTAGACCCACATTACGAAGTATTTCTGCCAGCTCGGGTTCTTTATAGGCATATTCCTTTAATGCCTTCTCAATCTTATCTTCCCTCTCCTCCAATTCTTTATTCTTCCTTATTGCAGGAGATAAGGCGGTTCTCCTGTCCCACAATACAAAACCAACCAGTCCTATCATCGTGGTAAATAATAACCCGAATCCCCACATCATTACGTTTTCCAGCCTCTCTATACGCCTCTCCACCTGATCAAATCTTTTGTCCGTCTGCTCAAACCGTTTGTCTATCTGCTCAAACCGTTTCTCTATCTGGTCAAATCTGGTGTCTATGTGATCGATTTTAGTCGCAACTCTAATGAGTCTATCCCTATCCTCAAGGGTATACGGTACCTCCTCCGCCCATACACTTTGTCCCACCAAAAGCAATACCATGATCACGATAAAGTTGAGTCGTTTCATATTCTAACCCTACAACGTCATTTGTGAAATCTACGTCTAAATGTAGTAGTCCTGCTCCTGCTAGGGCCACTACATACTGTGTAAACCCGAGCGCAGCAGAAAATGGGCATCGTTGCTCAAAAACGCCCATGAGTAGCAGGCCGTCCGGGCCTTCGGCAACAGACCCGGCCAGGCACTCGACAAGGTCCTCGCGGTCGTGCCAAAAGATCTGGCTTCGCTCGATGCTCCGGATGATCACATGATGGAAAATTCCAGGCGAATCGAGCCTGGCATCTGTCATCCCTCTAGCCGGCGCTTGCTAAAAAGGCAAGCCTTATGATTCGTTAGAGCGTCCCCGTTGTTCCTTGCCGGTTTCAGGGGTCGCTGTAGGGAGGAGATGCGGGCGGGACGCCCGCGTTCCCAGGCAGCTCACGATCCCAACAGCCGGTACAGAGGCAGGTACACCGCTTCCATGCGTCGCGCGATTTCATACCCGCACCCCTGGCCCATGGGGTTCTGTTCCGTGTCCACCAGGATCGCCTGAATCTTCTGTCGCTTGATTTCTTCCGCCCACCCGAAGGTTTCCTCCAGCGGGTCCGCGCCGTAACAGCTCACGTTGGGCCGACCGTCGGAAAAGATGAGCATCACCGGGAGGGTTTCCGGGTTCTTGCGTTTTTCCTGCAAAAGGAGCCGGGTTCCCACTTCGAGGCCGGAGGCCAGCGGCGTCCGCCCACCCACGGGGAGTTGTTCGACGCTCCGGGCCGCGTCCCGGATGTTGTGGGTGAGCGGCAGCAGCACTTCCGCTCCCGTATGCCGAAAGGTGATGATCCCCAGCTTGTCCCGGCGGAAGTAAAGATCCTGCAGCAGTGAATCGATCACGCCCTTAGTGACGGCCATGGCGTCGTTGGTTCGCATGGATGCGCTGGAATCGACGACCATCATCAGGGAAAGCCCGGTCTTTCGGGATCGTTTCCGAAGGCGAACGTCTTCCAGGCGGATGGAGAGGCGGCCGTTGCCGTTGTGATCGAGCCGATTCGATGCGGCGGCACGGAGCGTCCCGATGAGGGAGACGTCGTCCAGGCGGCCTCCGGGGGCGGGTAGGCGCGTTCCATGGACGCTTCCCGAGCGGCGCACATCCGGAAGCACGAACCGCCTTCCGGGATGGCGGCCCGCATCCAGCCGATGCCACGGAAGGTGCGGCAAGGCGATGCGGCTTCCCGGGCAGAGGTGCGTCACGCAGGCGACGGGGGACTTGTAGCTTCCGGCCGTGCCCGACGGTTTCTTGGGGTTTTCGTAGACGGGCACCCATTCGGTTCCGCCGGCGGCGGTTCCGGGTGCATGCTGCGCCATGACTTCCCGGAGCTTGTCTTCGTCGAACTCGGTCTTTTGCAGCGGGGTTTTCTTCACGCGGTGCGGGAGGGCGAGGCGGGCCGCGAGCTGCAGGTCTTCGGGGGTCACGGCGGTTCGGCCTTCCAAGGCGGCGTTGGCCCGGGCCGCCTTCATCATGACGATATCCGCGCGGTGGCCGTCGGTCTCGAGCGCCACGGCGACGCTCGAAGCCGTCTGCAGCAGTTCTTCCGTGAACGCCACGCGGGGAAGCAGCATCTTCGCCTGGGCAAGCCGTTCGGCCAGTTCGGCGTCGGCCGGCGCCCAGCGGGCGCAAAAGCCTTCCGGGTCCGTTTCGAAGGCGATGCGGCGCTTTACGATTTCCACCCGGTCCTTCAGGTCCCGGATGCCTTCGATGGTGACCGAGAGGCCGAAACGATCCAGGAGCTGCGGACGCAAGTCGCCTTCTTCGGGGTTCATGGTGCCCACCAGGATGAAGCGGCTCGCGTGGGTGAAACTGATCCCTTCCCGTTCCACCACGTTCCGGCCCGACGCCGCCGCGTCCAGAAAGAGGTCCACGATCTGGTCGTTCAAAAGGTTCACTTCGTCCACGTAGAGGATGCCGCGGTGCGCTTCGGCCAGCAGGCCGGGTTCGAAGGCCTTGCGGCCGGTCTTCAGCGCCTTTTCAATGTCGATGGTGCCCAGAAGCCGGTCTTCGGTGGTGCCGATGGGCAGGTTCACCAGCCGGATCCGGCGTTCCCTGACCGGGAGGCTCTGGCGGGCCGCCGCCTTTTCGGCGCAATGGGGGCAGAACGGCGCCGGATCGTCCGGGTCGCATTGAAAGGGGCAGCCTTCCACCACGCGGATGGTTGGAAGAAGGTTGATGAGGCTACGGACGCCCGTGGATTTGGCGGTGCCGCGTTCTCCCTTGATGAGGACCCCGCCCAAGGTGGGGTCCACCACGTTCAACAGGAGCGCCCGTTTCATCAGGTCCTGGCCCACCAGGGCCGAAAAGGGGAAGAGGCGTTCCGTTGCGCTGGTGCGTTTCAGTGTCATGGTTTCCGATGGGTCTCCGCAGTGAACAGATGCGGGCGAGACGCCCGCGCTCCCAGGGCCGGCGTCCCGCCACCGGCTGGGGCTCTAGTGGTCTTCCCTTTCGCACAATTCCACCAGCACCCCGTAGGTGGACTTGGGATGCAGGAAGGCGATCTTGGCGCCGCCCGCGCCGCGGCGCGGCTTTTCGTCGATGAGCTGGATGCCTTTTTCCTTGAGTTCGGCCAAGGCCGCCTCGATGTTTTCCACGCGGAAGGCGATGTGCTGGACGCCTTCACCGCGTTTTTCAATGTATTTCGCCACCGGACCGTCGGGGGCGGTGGATTCCAGGAGTTCCACTTCGGTATCGCCCACCGGGAAGAAGGCGGTGGTGACCTTTTGCTCTTCCACGGTTTCACTTCCGGCGTCGTCCAGTCCCAAGAGGTCGTGGTAGAGTTTCTTGGCGGCGTCGATGCTTTTGACGGCGATGCCGATGTGGTCCACTTTGAGTACCTTCATGAGGGTCCTCCGTTGGTTCGGGTTCAACTTGCGGGGAAGGGTTGCTTGACCCCCCCCGCTCGGCTTCCACTCGCTGAATCCGCCTACGCGTCGTCCACCCGCAGCCACTCGCGCGCGATGCGTCGCGTCACACCGTACGGACTTTCCCGGGCGTCCACGATCCGGTCCACGATCCGTTCCAGTTCGCCGTCGGCGGCCAGGCGTTCATGGATTTTTCGAAAGATTTCATGGTGGATCATCCGGAGTGTTTCCTCGCGCGCCCGTTCGCGGCGCCTGGCTTCCAGCCGCCCCGATTCGTCCAAGTATTTCCAATGATCGCGGACGGTGGCCCACAGGACGTCCACACCCCGGTCCTCCACGGCGACGGTCTTCAGAACCGGCGGCATCCAGTCTCTTTCGTGCATCTGGGCGTCCTGTTCGATCCGGTGGGCCACCTCGGTGTAGAGCTGGTCCGCGCCGGGCCGATCCGCCTTGTTGATGACGAAGATGTCCGCGATTTCCATCACCCCGGCTTTCATGCTCTGGATGGTGTCGCCGAGTCCCGGTACCAGCACCACGCAGGTGGTGTCGGCCAGCCGCACGATGTCCACTTCGTCCTGGCCGACTCCCACGGTTTCGATAAGGACCACGTCCTTTCCCAGGGCGTCGAGGACCTTGACCACGTCGGCGGTGGCCCGGGCCAGGCCGCCCAGGTGGCCCCGTGTGGCCATGCTCCGAATGAAAACCCCCGGATCCGTGCTGAACCGGCTCATCCGCACCCGGTCGCCCAGGATGGCCCCGCCGGTAAACGGGCTCGAAGGATCCACGGCCACCACGCCCACGGTGAGGCCGTCGTCCCGGATCGCCTGGATCAGCTTGTCGGTGAGCGTGCTCTTTCCCGCTCCGGGAGACCCGGTGACCCCGATCACGGCCGCTTTGCCGGTGTGCGGATAGAGCGCTTCCATGACGGGGGTCACCCGATGGTCTTCGTTTTCCAGCCAGCTGATGACGCGCGCGGCGGCCCGCGGCGATCCTTCCAGCACTTCGCTCGCGTAGTCCACGGCCATGCCTGTCCTTCCGACGTCTTCAGGGCATTTCGGCCGGGGTGAGCGCCGCGCGCCGCGCCGTCGGTTCCCCGGCCGAAACCGTTGGGTTCAGTTTTCCCTTCGCGCGTTCTGCCTGATGAAATCCACGATCTGGTTCGTGGGGGTTCCCGGACCGAAGATCTCCGCCACCCCGGCCGCTTTCAGTTCCGGGACGTCTTCCTGCGGAATGATGCCGCCGCCCACCACCAGCACGTCGTCCAGGCCCTTCTGCTGCAACAGTTCCACCACGCGCGGAAAGAAGTACATGTGGACTCCGGAGAGACTGCTCAGGCCCACCACGTCGGCATCTTCCTGGAGCGCCGTTTCCACGATCATTTCCGGGGTCTGCCGAAGCCCCGTGTAGACCACTTCCATGCCGGCTTCGGCGAAGATGCGGGCGAGCAGCTTGGCGCCGCGGTCATGCCCGTCCAGCCCCGGTTTCGCCACGATGACCTTGATTTTCTTTTCCTGTGCCATGGGATTTCCCTCCAGTCTTCGATGAAGGCGTTCAGGCCATGCGTCGTGCCGGCATCACACGAATTCCTTGGGCCGGTATTCGCCGAAGATATCCCGCCATACGTCGCAGATTTCGCCGATGGTGGCCCGCGCCTTGACCGCTTCGATCACGGCGGGCATGACGTTTTCATCCGTCTGGGACACTTCGCGAAGCCGGTCCAGAGCCTTCTTCCACCTTTCGGGATCCCGTTCGGCTCGGAGTCTCTTGAGCTTTTCCGATTCGATCTCCCCCACCTTCATGTCCACCTTCAGAAGGTTCGTGGGCGGTTCTTCCTTCATGGTGTACTTGTTGATCCCCACGTAGATCCGTTCGTTGGATTCGATTTCCTTCTGGAACCGATAGGCGCTGTCCTGAATTTCCTTCTGGATGTAACCTTGTTCGATGGCGGTGAGCGTCCCGCCCATGGCGTCGATTTTCTGGATATAGTCGTCGATTTCCTTTTCGATGCGATCGGTCATCGCTTCCACATAGTAGCAGCCGGCCAGCGGGTCGATGGTGTCGGTGGCGCCGCTTTCTTCGGCCACGATCTGCTGGGTGCGGAGCGCCACGGTGACCGCCTGTTCCGTGGGAAGACAGAGGGCTTCGTCGTAGGAATTGGTATGGAGCGACTGGCAGCCGCCGAGGGCTGCGGCGTAGGCCTGGAGCGCCACGCGGACGATGTTGTTGAGCGGCTGCTGGGCGGTCAAGGTCACCCCGCCGGTCTGGACATGGTAGCGCATCATCATGGAGCGCGGGTCCTTGGCGCCGAAGCGTTCTTTCATGATGCGGGCCCACGTGCGGCGGCCGGCCCGAAACTTGGCCACTTCTTCCAGGACGTTGGTGAAGGCGTTGAAGAAGAAGCTGAGGCGCGGGGCGAAGGAATCCACGGCCAGGCCGCGGTCCATGCACGCTTGGACGTAGGCGATGCCGTCGGCGATGGTGAACGCCATTTCCTGGGCGGCCGTGGAGCCCGCTTCCCGGATGTGGTAGCCGCTGATGCTGATGGTGTTCCAGCGCGGCACGTGCTTGAAGCAGTAGTCGATGAGGTCCACGGTGAGCCGCATGCTGGGCTTTGGAGGATAGATGTACTGGCCGCGGCAGATGATTTCCTTGAGCACGTCGTTTTGGACCGTGCCGCCGACTTTGTCGAAGGGCACCCCCTGGTCTTCGGCGATGGCGAGATACATGGCCAGAAGCACCGTGGCCGGGGCGTTGATGGTCATGGAAGTGGTGACCTTGTCCAAGGGGATCTGGTCGAACAGGACGCGCATGTCTTCGATGGAATCGACGGCTACGCCCACCTTGCCCACTTCACCCATGGAAAGAGGATGGTCGCTGTCGTAGCCGGCCTGGGTCGGAAGGTCGAAGGCGACGCTCAGTCCCGTCTGGCCCTGTTCCAAAAGGTACCGGTAGCGGACGTTGGTTTCCTTGGCGCTTCCGAATCCCGCATACTGGCGCATGGTCCAGAAACGGCCGCGGTACATGGTGGGCTGGACGCCGCGGGTGAAAGGAAACGTCCCCGGGTAACCCAGGTCGCGGTCGTAGTCCAGTCCGGCCACTTCCGCGGGAGTGTAGAGCCGTTCCACGGGGGTTCCGGAGATGGTCGTAAAAACCTCTTTGCGTTCCGGAAACTTGCCCAGCGACTTGGCCAAAGTCCCCTGCTCCCATTGCTCCCTGCTCCTTTTGATCTTTTCCAGTTCCTTTTCGTCAAACATGGGTCCCTCCTCGACATTGTGGACAGCGGTTACCCAAAAGCCTCATCGCTTTCAAGCTCAGGTAAGGGGGAAACGGTGCCTTCCAGGCGGCGGGAAGCGATCCGCAGGTCGCTCGGGCCCGAGGCGGCGGGAGAACGGATGGCGGCGCAAGCAACGTCCGAAGCAGCGGCACGATAGAAGATCCATGGAAAGGGCGCGTGTAAGCTATCGATAAATCGGGCGGTTCCCTTATAACAGCCGTCGTGACGTCAATCAACAGGAATTGGAACCGCAGCGAAAGCGTGCTAAGTACAGCTCAACAAAATAAGGTGTCCATTCCACCTTGTTCCCAAGCCAGAGCTGCCGTTTCCAAGCCATAGCTTGGGAACACGACGGTGCAGAAGCTTCGGCTTCGATTGAGGGCGTTCCGAGCTTGGGAACGAGGGGAACGAGGGGAAGGAAGAATCAGGCGCCGCAGCAAGGTTCTCGCCGTTCAGGCGGAGAAGAAAGATCGAAATGCCCATCGAGGAGAAAATCAATATGCCGACGCTTTGCGAACTGGTGGACAAGGTGAAACGATCCGTCGATCCCGCCAAGGTGGGGATGCTCGCGTGCCACAACGGCATCGTTCGCGGGACCAGTCGGGCGGGCGCCCCCGCCGAATACCTGGAAATCGACTGCGACCGCGACGCTTGGAACCGGGTGCTGGAAGAGGTCCGCACCCGGCCGGGTATCGCCGCCGTGGAGGCGTTCCTGAATACCGGCCGCCGGGAAATCGGCCAGGACGTCCTCTTGGTGGTGGTGGCCGGAGACATTCGCGAAAACGTGTTTCCCGTCCTGGAAGAGTCGGTGAACCGCCTGAAACGGGAGGCGATTCTCAAGCGCGAAAAACTGGCCGCCGATGGACGGCGATAGGGGGCCGGAACGGGACCGGCGACGCCACGTTTCTCAGCGGATAGGGGCGGCGTTCCGCAATAACAAAGGGGCCTTCACGGCCCCAAAAGGCGTTCGCGGTCCCGCTCGCGGTCCGTTTCGGGGGGGTGGCGGAAGTGCATGGGAATCGAACCCACCCGGGACGCCCCTCAGCGCCCCGCACCGGATTTGAAGTCCGGGAGCCCCACCAGTGAGCTTGGCACTTCCGCGCTTCTTGTACACAACCCGCCGCGGTTTGACAAGGCCGAAACCCCGCGGAAGCACCCCCAAGCCAAGGGCGGGTTGAGGCGACGGCTTGTCACGACTCGGCTTTCAGCCGCTCCAGGATTTCTCCGGCCACCTTGTCTCCGGAAAGAAGCATCCCGCCGAAGATGGGGCCCATGCGCGGTCCGCCGAAGACGGCGTTGGCGGCCATCCCGGCCACGTACAGGCCGGGAAAGACTTCCCGGGTATTTTCCAAGGTCAGCTTCTCCGCTTCCTCGGACCACATGGATTTCTCGCCTTCGATGTCTCCGGAGGGCGTCAAGAGCCGTCCCGGCACCTTGCGGTGAACCACCTTCACCACTTCCGTGTCGTGGCCCGTGGCGTCGATCACGAACCGGCTCCGGACCGCCAGCGGGTCCACGTGGAGGCCGGCCATTTCCACGGCGGTCCAGGTGATCACGAGACCCGTCACCCGTTCCGGCCGCATCACCACATCTTCGACGGTCACGGCGTTGAAGACCACGGCTCCCGCCTGCACGGCCCGGCTCGTGAGGACGCTCACCGCTTCGATGGAATCCGCCGTGTGGTAGCCGGCTTCCCGGTAAGGCTTCGATCGGACGCCGGCTTCATCCAGGATCCGCTTGGCTTCGTCCTGGATCACGATTTCGTTGAACAGCATGCCGCCGCCCCACATGCCGCCCCCGACACTCAGCTTTCTTTCGAAGACGGCCACTTTCCGCCCCGCATGGGCCAGGCGTTGAGCGGCCACGAGTCCCGAGGGACCGGCGCCGACGATGGCCACATCCAGCTCGAGACAGCGGGAAAGTTTTTCGAAAAAGCGGTCCACGATGGCTCGGGTGATCACCACTTCGTCCAAACCCATCACCAAACCTCCTTGCGTCGCGTCATGAAAACGGCTTTCGCAGCCGCACCAGACTTTGTCGTTGCGGCTCGGCGCCTACCCGGGCGAGGTCGCCTGCCGGCTGATCTTCACCGCGCAGAGCTTCCCGCACATGGAACAGGCTTCTCGGTCTTCGGTGACCTGGAGCCTTCGGCGGACCAGTTCGGGGTCGAGGCATTCCGCAATGATGACTTCCCAGTCCAGGTTGCGCCGCGCCATGGAGACCCTGCGGTCCCGGTCCGCGGCGCCGGGGAGACCCTTGGCGAGGTCGGCCACGTGGGCGGCGATCCGCGCGGCCATGACCCCCTGGTACACGTCGTCTTCGTTGGGAAGTCCCAGGTGCTCGGCTGGAGTCACGTAGCAGAGGAAATCCGCGCCGGCCGCCCCCGCCAGCGCACCGCCGATGGCCGCCGTGATGTGGTCGTAGCCGGCTCCGATGTCCGTCGGAAGCGGCCCCAGCACGTAGAACGGCGCATTGTCGCAGAGACGCTTCTGGAGCTGCACGTGGCTCTGAATGTGTTCCAGCGGGACGTGGCCCGGTCCTTCGATCATCACCTGCACGCCCCGGTTGCGGGCCCGGCGGGCCAATTCGGCCAGCGTCATCAGTTCCTGGATCTGGGCGCCGTCGATGGCGTCCGCGACGGCGCCGGGACGGAAGCCGTCGCCCAGGCTCAACGTGACGTCGTAGCGGTGAGCGATCTCCAGAAGATCGTCGAAGTATTCGTAGAGGGGATTTTCCTTGTGGTTCTTTCTCATCCAGAACATGTGCAGGGACCCGCCGCGGCTCACGCACGGCATGATCCGTTCGAACCGTTCCAGCTTGGCCATGGACGCCAAGGTTACGCCGCAGTGCACGGTGATGTAGTCCACCCCTTGGCGGCACTGGTCTTCGATGGCGCGAAGCAGCCGGTCGCCGTCCATCTTTTCCAGCGGTTCGCCGCTTCGCACCATTTCAGTCGCCAGCGCGTAGACGGGGACGGTCCCCAGCATGGTGGGTGCGTGCTCGAGGAAAAACATGCGCAGCGCGCTGAGGTCGCCGCCGGTGGAAAGGTCCATGATGGAATCGGTTCGGGCTCGCACGGCCGCGTCCAGCTTTCGCCGTTCCATGTCCAGGTCGGCGCATTCGCCGCTGGTTCCGAGATTGGCGTTCACCTTGGTTGTGAGTCCCCGCCCGATGGCCCGGACGTCAGGAAAGTCGTGGTGGATGTTCTTGGGAAGCACGGCTTGGCCGGCGGCGATCCGTTCCCGCAATTCCTCGGCGGTCAAGGGTTCGGCATCCGCGGCTCGCTTCATGGCACCGGTCACGATGCCGGCCTTGGCGAAATCCAGCTGGGTCTTCATGGTCTCCTCCTGGGTTGCGCGGAGGAGGGACGCGTGGAGCGGACGCTCCCGGACGAGATGGATGGGAAAAAGAAAAGGCCGCAGGATTCACGGCCGGAGGGGACTTCTTCGCCATTCGTTGCCTCGCCAATCCCTCCGCCAGCATGACCTGGATCAGGTTCAAGGGGTGCCTTCTCAGCCCTCGTCTGTGTGTGAGGACGCCCCCTGGCGATTACGCTGCCTATAGATCACACTTTTTCCATTTGAGCAAGCCCGGTGTGAGCGGAACGGAAGGTTTCCGTCAAAGTCCGGTCGCGGGCAAGGGCGGTCCTTCAGCGCGATTCGTCGTCGCCCAAGCAGTCGCAGACCATGGCTTCCTCCGCTTCCAGCGTCCCGATCACTTCCCATTCCGTGTCGTCGCTGTTTCCACGAATCACCAGGTCGGCGGAGGCGCCCGCCGACGCACAGGAAATCTTCACATAATGGCGGCCGCAGCTGGGACATTGCCAGTCTTCGCAGACGTCGGGACCGTGGATGAAAAGCTGGAGCACTGCGGTTTCGAGCACGTCGCAGTAGTCGTCGCCGCCCTCGTACGCATCGTATTCTTCGTTCATGGATCAACTCCCGGAAGGCTCACAGGGAAGCCGGTAAGGCGTTCTTTTTTCAGGGTCGATTTCGGAAGAGGCGCAATATTTGCTGGTAGGTTCATGGGCATGCATGGTATGGGGATGGATATGGGTCGGCATGGGCGGTGTACCGAAGGGCCGAAACGGGGGCCGGCGAAGGGGTCGAGGCTTATGTCCGGGATTGTCATCGAAAAGAAAAATGGCAAAACCATCATCCGTGTCGTTGAAACGCGATCGTCTTCGGCTGAAAAACCCGAAACCTCGGAAGACGAAGTCGTGCAGCGGCCGGCGAAGCGGACCTTCCTCCACGATGTGCTCGGTTTGCGGCTCCTGTTCCACCTCACCAACGGCGTCCGGATGGAAGGCATCCTGGACGGCTTCGACCAGGAATTCATCCGGCTGGAAAACGTCCTGGTGCGCGCGATCACCTGGGAATGCGAAACCGATTGGGTCTTGGTGGACCGCCGACAGGTGAGCCACATCCAGCGGCCCGCCCGCACCATGCCCCGCCGGGACGATTGACCGGGCCGGGCATCCCCCGCCTTCACCGCATCGTCCCGCCCGTTTCGCCACTCCGTCGCAACCCCGTGACAGCACTCCGATCCCAGGCATGACCGTTGCCCTTTCCCGATGGCAGCCACAGGGTGCGGCCCCCGGGGGCCGCCGCCGGACGTGGAGCCGTTTCGAGAGCTCCGCCGGCCGGTCCTGTGCGGACCACTGTTGACACGGACGAAGAGCGCGGTCAAGGATTTCGCCGGGGTTCCCTTTGACAACCAGCGGGCGCCCTGCTTATGTTGAAGCTGCTTGACCGCGATGAACCGTGACCGGTAGCGGGAAAATGGAGGCATTCATGGATGATTCGCCCAGACTCTTGGTGTGGAATTACACCCTCGAGGAAAAGGCGGCCCTCGACGATTTTCTCAGACAAATCGAAGCGCCTCCCGCCGTTTCCATCCCCGCCGACCGGGGCCACCTCCCCCTGAAAGACATCCTCCACACGGACGGAACCTCGGCGGAGCATTTCCACAGCGACGAAAAGGTACTTCTCTTTTACAACATTCCCCAAAAAGGGGTGTACTTTCTCATACAGGCCTTTAAGAACGCGAATCTTCCGCGACCCATCTACGCGGTGGTGACCGAACATTCCATCCACTGGCCGTTCAGTGAACTGGTGGAGCACCTGGTGGAAGAACGCAATGCCGTCGAAGCCGCTCGAAGAGCCGCGGCGGCCGAGCGTTCCGGTGCGTGAGAGTGCCGTGTGCCCCTATTGCGGCCAGGCAGGCCGCGATGCCGAAGGCCACGCATCGCTGCAGTCCTGCCGGAAGGCGCTCAGGCGGCGCCTTGAGGATCTGGCCGCCCGGTGCGTCCGGTACCAGGAAGCGGGGTTGTCCGGAACCGGCGGGCTGGAGGTGGGCTTCGGTGAGGTGCTGGCTGAAATGGAAGCGGTCCGCGAGCGGTTCCTCGTGGTGGATCGGTTGATCCGGTCCATTGAAACGGCTTCGCGCCGGGGAACGGAATCGTCCTGGCGGGAAGTGCTGGAAGCGGCCGCCTGCTGGGAGGCGTCGTTTTCCCCAATGCCCCGATGACCGGGACTCGAGGTTGTCCCGCAAGTGAGGAGAAAGCCATGAAACGGCGCCGAACCTTCCTGACGGTGGTCGCCTCTTGTGTCATCCTTTCAGGTTCCGCATGGGTTGCGGCGGCGGGCCAAGGGCCGGCGCTCACCATCACCAACCAGGACGTGGCGCTGGTTCGGGACGTTCGGTCCTTGGAACTGACTCAGGGCGTCCAGACGGTGCGGATCGAGAACGTGCCGAAAACCATTGATCCGGCGTCGCTCCAGGTGACGCCCCTTGCCGATTCCCCGGGATTTCGCGTCACCGCCGGCCGTTTCGTCTTTGAACCCGTAACCGAACGGAATCTCCTCGAACGCCACATCGGCCGCGAGGTGCAGGTGGTGATCCCCGATCCCAAGGGAGGGGAAGGGGCGCGGGTGCTTCGGACCGCGACGCTTCTCGCTTCGGGATCAGACGGCGGCCGCCCGGTGTTTGTCATGGAGGAAGGCGTCTACGCAGGGACCTACGAAGCGGTGATCTTTCCGGAACTTACGGATGCCGCATGGGGCGCCGAACCCGTGCTTGTCTGGGATGTGGAAAGCGAGGTTTCCGGCAGACGGGATGTGGAAGTCCTGTACCTGGCATCGGGGCTTTCCTGGCATGCCAGCTACGTGATGGAGCTCACCGGTGATTCGGATAACGGCGTGCTGAACGGCTGGGTGAACATCGAAAACCGAACGGGGGCCGACTTCCACAAGCCCCGGGTGCAGGTGGCCTCCGGTTCGCTGCATACCGTTTCCATGCCCGGGGTCCGGGTCATGGCTGCCGAAACGGCCCGGGCGCCCCTTGCCGCCGGCACGCCGGAAGCCCTCGAAGAAGCCGAAGCCTTCGAATACCACGTCTATCGTTTGGACCGCCCGGTGGACTTGCCCAAAGACCGGACGACCCAGGTGCCGCTGCTTCAGAACGTGCCGCTGACCCTGGAAAAGCGGCTGGTGAGTCGTGGAAGCGTCTGGGCGCGCCCGTCGGCTCGCGTGGACGACGAAGGCTGGGAACAGCCCGTCCAGGTGTTTCTCCGCTTTCGAAACAGCGCCGAAGCGGGCGGGGCCGGCATGCCGCTTCCGGCCGGGATCGTCCGGGCGTACCAAGTCCGCGCAGACGGCCATGCCGTGTTTGCGGGCGAAGACCGCCTGCCCCATACGGCGGAAGGGGCCGAAGTCGGCTTGGAGATGGGGCGGTCCTTCGACGTCCGGGTGAAGCGGAAGCCGGTGGCGTTGGAACGCATCGGGGAGCGGGTCCAGCGTCAGACGTGGGAACTCAAGGCGACCAACGCGAAGGATCGCCCGGAGCGGCTGCATTTGGAGGAAACCTTCCCGGGCGAGTGGAAGATGCTGGAACACAGCCATCCCTATGAGGCGGTGGATGCGCGGCGGGTGCGCTTTTCGGTGGAGATCCCGGCGGGGTCCGAGGTGACGGTGCGCTACCGCGTGGAACTGGGGGGCCGCTGACCGGTTAGAGGCTGCCTGACAATACCCTTCTCCCTTCTGGGGATGGGGCGCCCGTTTTTTCGCGTGAGGACGGTTCGCGAACGGCGCTTAAGGAGCCGCTCGTGCCCTGTAGGAGCCGGCTTGCCGGCGATCAGGGTCAACGGGGCATGGCCGGTTCCCCCTTGTTCCCAAGCTCCAGCTTCGGTTCCCATTTTGGGACAAGCTTACGCGGGGACGAGCCAGTAGAAGAGCCACCCGAACAGCACCACGCTCACGACCCTCACCGCCTGGCTCACCACCAGGAGCGAAAGCCCGGTCTTCGGCGTGTAGATGCCCATGTAGTAAGGCAGCTGGTGCCTGAGGGCCCTCACGGGTGTCGCAATCACGTTTCCGATGAGGAGCGCCAGCACGGTCCCTTTCACCGTGAGGGTCCCCGCGTCCATGAGGGCTCCCGCCGCGGCGGCTCCCGCCGTGAATTCCGCCGTCACCTGGAACACCACCACGCTCAAGGCCTCGATCGGTATGATCCGGTATGGGAAAACGCGGGCCAGGGCCTGTTCCATCCAGTCGAAGAGGCCCCAGTGGTTCAGCAGGAAAAAGAGGGTGTAGATGGGCAGCGTCCAGCGGAGCACGCGGAGCAGGCGCCGGCGGAATTTGCGCCACGTGTCCTTGAACAGGTCTTTTCGAGCCTGCGGCTGCGGTGGGTCGGCCGCCGAGGCGGGGGGCGGGGGCGGAAGGACCAGGCGGGACACGGTGAGTGTCCCGAAGGTGCGGCATAGGGCGGCGAGAAGCGTGAGTGTCAGGTAGTAGACGCCGGCCGCCCGGACCAGCGGAAGCAGGATGAAAAAAGTGGTGGGAAGGTGCAGGAAATACGACGGGAAAGCGTTCACCAGGTTGGAAAAATAGAGTTCGCGCCGGGTGAGTTTTCCGTCCTGGTGAGCGTTCATGAGCAGCGTGTTGGCGGTGACGCCGGAAAAAAAGGCGGCCATGAAAGCAACGGCGCTCTGGTCGCTCAGGTGGCCCCAGCGAAGAAGCGGACGCGCGATCCGCCCTAGGTGGTGGGTCCAGTGGAGCGATTCGATGAGGTTCCCCGCGAAAAGGCCGACGGCGATGAAGAAGGTGAGGCGAAGGAGGGGGACGACGAGCCGCTCCAGGACGGCCTGCCAGGTGATGTCCGACGGCTCCGGGACGTTCCGTCCGCCCGTTTCCGATTCGGGACGGTTTTCATCGGCCCGGGATCTCGGCGGGTTGTCGGCCGGCGGGGCGCCGCGGCCGAAGCGTTCAGGAAAGAGCCGGGCCGCCAGTTCTTCCACGGCGTCCACGGCGCGGGGTCCCGGTCGGCTGTAGCGGAACTCGTCCACGAAGAAGACCCGGCCTTCCCGGACCGCTCGAAGCCGGTCGAAATGGGGCCGATGGGCGGGGTGCGTCGGGTTCTTGTTCATGGGGCCTTCCTGGACGACGTAGACGTCGGGGTCCAGGTGGAGGAGCGATTCCACGTCGAAGGGGACGATGGCGCGATCGGTTTCGACGGCGTTTTGACCGCCGGCGGCTTCCAAGACGGCCTCCACCATGCCGCCTCGGCCCGCCACCGTGAGCGGGGTGCTTCGGATTTCAAAGACCACTCGGGGCCGGCTTCGGGCGTCGTGGATTCGAGCGGCGACGGCCTCGAGGCGCCGGCGAAGTTCCGCCGTCGTTTCCTGCGCCTCCGCTTCCCGCCCCGTGAGTGCCCCCAGCCGCTCCATGCAGCTGAAAAGGCTTGGAAAATCGGTGGGATGAAAGACGGCGACCGGGATGCCGGCGTGGACCAATCGTTCCATTTCGGCGGTGGCGGCCCGGCGGCTGGCGCTCTGGATCACGAGATCCGGCTTCAGCCCGAGGATCAGTTCCACGTTGGGCCGCATGTGGGTGCCGACGGAAGGAAGCCGTCGGATCTCGGGCGGATGGATGTCCGCCTGGGTACGGGCGACGAGGTGGTCGCCGGCTCCCATGGCGCAAAGCATTTCCGCGAAGGCGCCGTAGAGCGCGATGATCCGGGACGCCGGCCGGGAAAGCCGGACGGTCTGCCCCCAGTCGTCGGTTACCGCGACCGGGGCCGCGGCGCCGCGGTTCGGTGCACCCACGAGGCAGCAAAGGAAGAGGAACGCCGCCAGGGCGCTCCCCTTTCGGCGCTTGAAGAGCGTCATGGATCGACAACTCCCACCGTCACGGCACGAACACCACCTGGCGGGTGCCCGTTTCCGGAACGTCGCGGACCAGCACCGGGACGTCGTAGACGGCTTCCAGGATTTCCGGGGTGAGCACACGGTCTGCGGGGCCGTCGGCCACGATCCGGCCTTCTTTCAAAAAGATCATGCGGCGGCAGAAAAGGGCGGCCAGGTTGATATCGTGAAGCACGGTGAGGACGGTGCGCTCCTCGTTGAGGTTGAGGTCCCGGAGCAGGCGGAAGATCTGGAGTTTGCGGTTGATGTCCATGGCGGAGGTGGGTTCGTCGAGAAGCAGGATGGGCGCGGCCTGCGCCAGCCCCTTGGCCATCATGACGCGTTGGCGTTCCCCGCCGCTCACTTCCGTCACGGGCCGATGAGCCAGCTCGGTGGTGTCCGTCCGTTCCATGGCCGAACGGACGGCGGCTTCGTCTTCGGCGCTCTGCAGGCGCCACCGTTTCTGGTGCGGGTAGCGCCCCATGGCCACCACGTCTGCGCACGGAAAGGGAAAGCGTACGTCGAAGCCTTGAGCCACCGACGCCACGGCCCGAGCTCTTTGCCGGGACGGCATCCGCTGCAGCGGGACGCCGTGGAGGGCGATGCACCCGGATTCCACGGGAAGCACGCCGCTCAGCGCCAGCATGAGGGTGGTCTTTCCGGACCCGTTGGGCCCGAGGATGCCCACGAATTCACCGCCATGGACGTCGAACGTCACGCCGTCGAGGACGCGGCGCCCCGGGTAGCCGCACCGGAGCTGCGCCACGCGGATCACAGGCCGACGGTCTTCTTTTTCTGAAGCAGGATGAAGCAAAAGCAGGGTCCTCCAAGAACGGCGGTCACCACACCGAGCGGCAGTTCCTGGCCTCCGGGAAGGATCGTGCGGGCGGCCGTATCGGCCACCAGCACCAGCAGTCCCCCGGTGAAGAAGACCGCCACGAGGAGCCTCCGGTGGTGTGGACCCAGGACCAGGCGCACCAGGTGCGGAACGACGAGCCCTACGAACCCCACGACCCCGCTCACCGCCACCGCCGCCGCGGTCACCAAGGAAGCGGCGAGCAGCAGCCGGAAGCGCACCCGGGACACATCGACCCCCAGCTGCCGCGCCTGCACGTCCCCCAGGCTCAGAAGGTCCAGTTCCCGGGCGTAGTACAGAATGGCGGCGCTTCCCGCCGCAAGATACGGAAGCATCCAGAGCCCGTGGGTCCAGCTCCTGCCCGAAAGGCTTCCCATGATCCAGAACACGATGGTGGAAAGGGAATCTTCGTTGAGGCTCTTGAGCAGGCTGATCCAGGCGGAAAGGAAGGTGGAGACGATGATTCCGCCCAGGATGAGGGTGGTCGCGTGCACCCGGCCGTCCAGGCGTCCCAGGAGGTAGACCAGGTAGAGGGCGCCGAGGGCTCCGGCGAAGGCGGCCGCCGGGAGGGTCTGGAACCCGCCGAGCGCCATGCCGCCCCAGCCCACGAGGATGGCCAGGGTGGCCCCGAAGGCCGCGCCGGTGGAAACCCCGAGCGTGAAGGGATCCGCCAGGGGATTCAGCAGCACGCCTTGGTAGACCGCGCCGGCGAGCGCCAGTGCCGCCCCCACCTCAAGGGCCAGGAAGACGCGGGCCAGACGGACGTGAATCACGATGTACCGGAGGGTTTCGTCCACGGACGCCGCCGTTTCCGGTTGGAACGGCGAAAGCACCACGCGGGCGATGTCCGGGTAGGGGATGTCGTAGGGCCCCATGCCCGCGGAAACGAAAGCCGCGGCAAGGCTCAGGCCAAGAAGCCCGATCCACCAGAGGGGAGCGGGCTTCCGGGATCCGCGGGGAGCTTCCAGGACTTCCGGAGGGCGGTTCACGCGTCCAGCCCCCGTTTCTTGACGATCATGAGCGAAAGGTAGTGGGGCTTCAAGCGGGTGAGCTTGTCGAACTCCTTTTCCACCATCTGGCCGTCGAGCCCGCAGCGGCTCACGAAACAGCAATGGTCCTGCAGGCCCAGTTCTTCCACGGCGGAAAGGATCTGGGGGAACTGCTTGTAGGTCTTCATGAGCACCACGTTGTCGGAAAAGCCGATCACGTCTTTCAGGCGTTCTCCGCCCTTGGCGCCCGAGATCACCGTGATGGTTTCCTCGCCTTCGGCCAGCGGGAGCGCGCTGCAGGCGGCGGCGGCCTGAAACGCCGTGATGCCGGGGATCGTCTCCACGGCGACGGCGGGAAGCCTCCGGCGGATTTTTCGCGACAGATAGATGAAGGTGCTGAAGGTCAGCGGATCGCCCAAGGTGAGGAACGCGGCGTTCTTTCCCGATTCCAGCACCTGCACCACCGTTTCGCAGTTGGCCTGCCACGCTTCTTCCAGGTGATCCTGGTCGAAGGTCATGGGGAAATCGAGGAGACTCACGGGAACGCCGCCGGGGAGGTGTTCCCGCACGATGTCCAGCGCCAGGCTGTAGTTGTTGTTGCTGGAACGGGCCGCGAAGACGTGATGGACGTTCTTCAGGGTCTTGACGGCCTTGAGGGTCAGAAGTTCCGGGTCACCGGGTCCGACCCCGATCCCGTAAAGCGTTCCCAGCATGTGGATAACCTCCGATACCGTGGGGCCTCCGCTTGGAGCCCGCCGTGGGTACCCTCGGCGGCCGCGCGGGGGCGTGAATCCGGCGCGGCCGCTCTTCGGGTCACGACGCCGGATGCCGCCGAGCCAATTCCAGCAGGGCGTGAAGGACGGCGACCGCCACCGCGCTCCCGCCCTTACGGCCGAGCACCGTGATGCACGGAAGGCTTTCGGTTTCCCAAAGGAGGGTTTTCGATTCTTCGGCGCTGACAAAACCGACCGGAACCCCGACCACCAGGGCGGGCCGGAGGTTTTTTTCGCGCGCGAGCCGCACCACTTCCAGAAGGGCCGTGGGGGCGTTTCCCACGGCCACGACGGCGCCTTCCAGTTGCCGGGCTCGGTTCCGAAAGGCCGCCGCCGTCCGGGTGGTACCCCGTTGTTCGGCGGCCGCCTGGGCCTCCGGTTCCGCGGCGGGAACCACGACGGGATTTCCGAACCAGCCGAGGCGCCACGGGGAAAGCCCCACCTGGATCATGCGCGTGTCGGCGAAGATCGAAGCACCCGCTCGGAGGGCCCGGACGCCGGCCGCCAGGGTTTCCGGGCGAAATCGGATGCGATCCGCGTAGTCGAAGTCGCCGGTGGTGTGAATGACGCGGCGCACCACTTCCCACTGCTCGGGCGGAAAGGCATGAGCGCCCATTTCCCGGTCGATGATGCGGAAGCTTTCGGCTTCCACGGCCTGGCCTGCGGCCACCAGTCCGGGTCGGTCCATGGTTGGTCTCCCAAAACAAAAAAAGTCCTTGAAACCATTCATCTTATGAGGTTTCAAGGACGGCACCCTGTTTGCTTGATCCTTACGGTTCACCGAAGCCCAGGCTCCGATGAGGAAACGCCCGTTTCCCATCGGGGCGCTTCCATTGCCGGTTTCAGGCAGGTCTTCTGGCTTACGGATCGTCCTACTCGCCTTGCCTTCCCATCGGTCGTTCGGCCCATTGAAAGGCCCGGTCCGAGCCGTCCGCTTCCCCGCACGGCGCCCTGAAAGCGACGGCTGCGGCCGGCGCGGCTCGGCACAGCAAGCACCGACAGTGGTTCTTAAGGCTTTCGTCCCCGTTTACAGCGGCGGGACCGCGACGGAATTTCACCGTCTTCCCTATTGAATCCCGAAGGTCGGGATACCTGAACCGAAACGGATTGTCAGAGAACCGCCTGTTGTCTATCGCATTTGAAAGGGCGCGTCAATGAGAAGAGTTGCCGCCGCGCTTGCCGCACGCCGCCAAGATCGGCGGCGGGCCCTTCCGGGTCCTACCAGGATGAACATTCCTTCGGGGAAGGGGCCGGGCCGCCCTTCAGCCGCTTCGGGAATCCGTCGGCAAACCCGCCATGCCGTAAAGGAACAGGTCGGCCATCTCTTCGGCCACGTCTTCCAGCGACAGCGGACCGCCCGGTTTGAACCAGAAAAAAAGCCAGTGGAGCGAACTGACGATGGAAAAGGTGAGCACCGTGGGGTTGAGTTTCCTGAGTGTCCCCTTGTCCATGAGTTCCTCGAGGTACGCTCGGAGCTGCCGGACGTTCTCCTTTTCCTTGTCCCGGATGGTTCGCTTCCTGTCTTCCGGCAGGTATTCCATGTCGTGAAAGAGGATCTTGTTGAAGTTTTCGTTTTTCATGTAGGTCCGGGAATATTCGACCAGGATGTCTTTCAGCTGCTCCTTGGGCGGCTTCCCCGAATCGATGTTTCGCGCGATGGCCCGGCGCATGTTTTCGACCAGTTCCTCGGCGGCCTGCAGGCAGACGCGGTAGAGGATTTCTTCCTTGTTGCTGAAATGGTGGTAGAGTGCGGCCTTGCTGATCCCCACTCGCTTTGAAATTTCGCGGGTGGTGGCCGCTTCGTAGCCCTTTTCGAAAAAAAGCTCCTGGGCGGCGCTGAGAATCTCGGCCGCCGTATCTTTCCTGTTCAAGGTGCGCCTCTCAAGCCGACCCCGATACCGCCACTTTGGCGTATTCCTTCAGCAGGATCTTGGCGATGGTGAGTTTTTCGGCCTCTTTCGTTCCTTCATAGATTTCCAGGATCTTGGCGTCCCGGTAGAAGCGCTGCACATCGTATTCATCGATGTAGCCGTAGCCGCCGTGGAGCTGCAAGGCCCTGTCGGCCACCCAGACCGCCGTTTCCCCGGCGTAGTACTTGGCCATGGCGCTCAGCTTGGGATCGATCCGTCCTTGGTCGATCTGCCAGGCGGCTTTGTAGGTGAGTTGCCGGGCCAATTCCGTGCGGGTGGCCATTTCCGCGAGCTGGAACTGGACGCCCTGGAAGTTGGCGAGCGGCTGCCCGAAGGCTTCCCGTTCCAGAACATAGCGGGCCGCCTTGTCGAGGGCGCCTTGAGCCAACCCGACTCCTTGGCCGGCCACCATGGCCCGGGTGGTGTTGAAGAAATCCATGAGCTGGTAAAATCCCCGGCCTTCTTGGCCGATGATGTTTTCCGCCGGCACCTCCACGTCTTCGAAGCTGATTTCCGCGGTGTCGCTGGCGCGAATGCCCATCTTGCCGACGATCTTGTTCCGGGTGACGCCCGGGGAATCGGCGTCCACAAGGAGCAGGCTGAAGCGCTGATGACGGGGCGCGTCCGGGTTGGTCACGCAGAAAACCGCCATGTGGTCGCAGATCGTCCCGTTGGTGATGAACATCTTGTTGCCGTTCAGGATGTAGCGATCCCCCTTTTTCACCGCCCGCGTGCGGATGCCCGCCACGTCGGTTCCGGCGTTGGGTTCCGTGTAGGCGCCGGAAAAGATGATCTCACCCGCTGCGAGCTTCGGAAGGTAGGTTTTTTTCTGATCTTCGGTGCCGTAGAGAAGAAGGTTTTCGGACCCGAAGACGCTGGCGACGATGAGCGAAATCCCCATGTCCACGCGGGCGAACTGTTCCGTGATGATGGTGTTGGCCAGAAATCCCGCTCCCGCTCCCCCGTAGGCTTCAGGGATCCAGGCGCCGATAAAGCCCACCTCACAGGCTCGCTTCCAGACTTCCCGCGGAAACTTCTCTTCACGGTCGCATTCCTTGGCGACCGGGGTGAATTCGCGGACCGCGAACTTGTAGGCTTCGTCTCGAAGCATCTTCAGTTCCTCGGAAAAATGAAAATCCATGGTGGTTTCCCCTCCTTCCCTTCCGCTGGGGAGTGTGTCGGAAAATGAAAAGAAAGCGATCCGGATCCTTTGGTGGAGCGGCCTTGGCCGCGATGGGGGTCGCCGGCAGACCGGCGCCACCAAAAGGGCGCTGAACCCTATCCCCGGGCGGTCTCCCATGCGTCGGTTCAGCGGCCTTTCCGCCCTATGCAGGGGCGATTTCCGCCTTGGCGGCCGTGAGCACCCTCGCCTGTTCCGTTACGGCTTCCAAGTGAAAAACGCCCCCTCCCATGTGCCAGCCGCGCGTGGTGATGGTGTCCCCCGGAAAGACCACGTCGCTGAAGCGGGCCCGAAAGGCCTTGAGGCGGCGCGGGTCGTTTCCGCACGCGCCTTCGAGGATCGCCCGCCCCACGAAGCCGTAGGTGCACAGGCCGTGAAGAATGGGCCGGTCGAAGCCGGCCGCCCGGGCCGCTTGGGGATCGATGTGCAGGGGGTTGATATCCCCGCACAGCCGGTAAAGCGCCGCCTGGTCTTCACGGGTCTTGTAGGAAACGGTAAAATCGGGCTTCCGGTCGGCGGGAATGTCCACCGGCTCCGTTTTCGGTCCGGGATCGCCGCCCCAGCCACCGAGCCCCCGGCAGAAGAGGCCGGCCCGGGTTTCGAAAAGAAGCGACCCGTTCCCGTCGGTGGTCTGCGTGTCCAAAACCACCAGCGCCGCCTTGCGCTTGTCGTAGACGCCCGCGACCGTCACCCGGGTCTGGAAGGTGCCTTCGGGCGGGATCGGCCCGTGGAGCCATACGGCTTCTTCACCGTGGAGGACCGTATTGAGGTCGATCTTGAGGCGGTCGAGCACTTGGAAAAAGGGGTTGAACGCGGGAATGACCGCGTAGGTCGGGCAGACCTTGAGCCCTCCGGGCGCCCGTTCGTAGACCAGGTGAAGATCGGTGGCCCGGGCGCCGATCCCCAGGTGATAGAGGACAACGTCCCGCCAGGCATAGGTCTGGGTGACGGGACCGACGGTGGTTCCCACTTGGCTGAGGTCGATCATGAGCGGTTTCCTCCGTTTATCCCTGCGCGAACACGTCCTGAAACGTCTTCCGCAAGTCGCGCTTGAGAATCTTCCCCGTAGGGGTCTTGGGAAGCGCCGTTTCGAAGACGGCCGCTTCCGAATGGTTGATGCAGTGGGCGAGGTCTTTTCCTCGAAGGGCGTGGGATCATGGGGGCTCCTTTCCGGCTTCAATTCCTGCCCAGATAGTGATCGCGGTATTGTTCTCGAGCCTTTCGCTTGGCGAATTTCCCGACGCTCGTCTTCGGGATTTCGCCGACGAAGAGGACGTCGTCGGGCAGCTGCCACTTGGCGAAGTGCGGCGCAAGGAATTCGAGGATCGCCTCCTTGGTGACCTCGCCCTTCTTGTCCTCGTGCACCACGACCAGCGCCAGCGGCCGTTCTTCCCACTTCGGGTGCGGCAGGCCGATCACGGCCGCTTCCTTGACGTCCGGGTGGGCCATGATGGCGTTTTCCAGGTCGATGGACGAAATCCATTCGCCGCCGCTCTTGATGAGATCCTTGAAGCGGTCGGTGATCTTCAGATACCCGTTCTCGTCAAGGGTTCCCGCATCCCCGCTCCGCCAGTAACCATCTTCGGTGAAGGCTTCTTCGGTTCGCGGATCGTCGTGGTAGCGCTGCGTGATCCAAGGGCCGCGGATGAGGACTTCCCCGACGCTTCGCCCGTCATGAGGGAGGGCGTTGCCGTCGGCGTCGGCGATTTTCACGTCGATTCCTGGAACGATGAGGCCCTGCTTTTTCCGAAGTTCCCACTTCTTTTCGTCGGGCCAGCCGTCCAGCGAGGGCTTCAGAAGGTTGATGCTCACAAGCGGCGACGTTTCCGTGGCCCCGTAGGCGTGAATGACGTTGGCGCCTCCCAGTTCGAAGTAGCCCTTCATCATCGCGAGCGGCGGTTCGGTGGCTCCGGAAAGCATGCGCAGCCCTTGAAGGTTCGGCTTCTCGCCGGTTCGCCGGATGTGTTGCAGCATGGGAAGGAATATGGCCGGTGCCCCGCAGGTGACCGTGACCTTTTCGTCCACCAGCAGCCGCACCAGGGGCGACGGGTCGTCGAGGGCGAATCGGCCCGGAAAAACGAGCTTGGCTCCGGTGAGCGGCGCGGCGAAGAACATGCCCCAGCCTTGGGCATGGAACATGGGAACGGTCTGCATCAGGACGTCCCGGCAGGTCATGTTGACGGCGAGGGCGATGGTCATGGTGTGGAGGTAGAGCGAACGGTGGGAATTGAAGACGCCTTTCGGTTTCCCGGTGGTCCCGGACGTGTAGCAGGCGCTGCAGGCGGCACGTTCGTCCACGAAGGGCCACTGGTAGTCCGCCTCCGCCTCCGCCAGAAGTGCCTCGTAGCTGTAGGCGGGCTGCAGGCGGGTCTGGACGTTTTCCATGGGATGGTCGGTCAGGATGATGTAGCCCTCGACCGTTTTCAGTTCCCCGGCGATGGGTTCGATCACGGGCAGGAGCGTTTCATGGACGAAGAGGAATCTTGCGCCGGCATGATTGATGACGTAGGACCGTTCGGGAAAAGAAATCCTGGGGTTGAGCTGCAGCAGGACGGCTCCGATTCCGGAAATGCCGAAATAGAGTTCGGCGTAGCGGTGGGTGTTCCAGTCCAGTGCGCCGATCCGATCGCCGGGTTCGACTCCGAGCCTTTCCAGGGCGTTGGCCAGCCGCCGGGTGCGTTGGTGGAGCGCTCGGTAGGTCATCCGCTGGAGGGTGCCGTCGGCGTTTCGGGACACCACTTCCTGTTCGGGGTAGGTGCGGTCGGCGTGTTTCAGGAGCGAAATGAGGTTCAAAGGATAATCGTCACCGGTTGTGGCGGGAAAGCCTTTCAATGCGTTTTGTTCCATGGGCGTCTCCCTGTCTTGAAGTTGGTCCAGTGCCTGTGGGTCCGAGGGGGCCGGCGAGGGAAAGGGACCTGTCCGTGGCAGGAGCCGGCTTGCCGGCGACGGGTCGCTGATCGCGGGCAAGCCCGCTCCCACCGATGGGCGACGGTCGCGCCGGCCATTACAAGGTGAATCCCGCAGAGCGGTAACCTTTGGCGTGAAGCGTCGGCACGGGGCAACAGGCAAGGCTTTCCCCTGAGCGACGCGTGCACACAGAACATTTGCGGCGGCCTCTGTTGTCAAGTTCAAAATCGCCGCGTCGGCGGCCGGTTCGTTTCAGCCTGAAAGTCCCATTGTGCGGGCGACGATGAGCTTCATCACCTCGGTGGTTCCGGCGAAGATGGGGATGGGGCGCACGTCCCGGTAGAACCGGCAGATGGGATATTCTTCCATGTAGCCGTAGCCTCCGTGGAGCTGCACGCACGTGTAGGCCACGCGGTTGGCCATTTCGGCGATCCAGGCCTTTCCCATGGAGACTTCCGTCACGATATCGGCGCCGGCCATGTGGCGCCGGACGAGCGAGTCCAGGAAAGTCCGCCCCAAGGTCACTTCCGTCGCCACGTCCACCAGCTTGAAGGTGTTGTGTTGAAAGGCCGCGATGGGCTTGCCGAACGCTTTGCGTTCCCGGCAGTAGGCCACGGTGAGGTCCAGCATGGCTTCGGCCATGGCCTGAGCCATGATGCAGGCGATGAGGCGTTCCTGCTGCAGGTGCGTCATGAGGTAGGCGAAGCCGCGGTCTGCTTCTCCGAGGAGGTTTTCGGCGGGGACCCGGCAGTCTTCGAAGATGAGTTCGGCGGTGTCCTGGGCGTGGAGGCCCATCTTGCGGAGATTTCGCCCGCGGTGAAAACCCGGCGTGTCCCGTTCCACGGCGATGAGGCTGAGACCCCGCGAGCCCGAGTCCGGCGGTCCGGTGCGGCAGGCCACGATCACCAGATCCGCCAGGATGCCGTTCGAGATGAAGGTCTTCTGCCCGTTGATGAGGAAGGTGTCGCCGTCGCGCTGAGCCCGGGTACGGAGAGCCGCCAGGTCGGAGCCGGCGTCGGGTTCCGTCATGGCCACGGCGAGGACGATATCCCCCGAAGCCACCCGTGGAAGCCACCGTTGTTTCTGGGTTTCGGTTCCCAGGTCATAAAGGTAGGGGGCCACGATGTCGCTGTGGAGCGGCGCCATGAGGCTCGCCGCTCCGGCCTTGGCCAGCTCCTCGGTGATGATCACCGAGCAGCGGAAGTCGGCGCCGCACCCGCCGTAGCCTTCCGGAAGCCACGGGCAGAGGAACCCCGCTTCGCCCAGTTTCCGCCAAACGTCGCGATCGACCATGCCCTGGGCTTCCCAACGGTCCAGGTGCGGAACCACTTCACGGGCTGTGAACCGTCGAAACGATTCCCGAAAAATCCGGTGTTCTTCCTTGTCCATGTTCCACCTCCCCCGGGTTCTCTCCCCCCAGGATGGAGCCCGTCATGAGGCGCCGGCTTGCGGCGGCGATTCTTGGAACGGCCCGGATGCCGGCCGGCCGCGGGCGTTCCACTCGTATCACCAGCCGCCGGTGACCTTGATCACCTGGCCCGAAACGTAGTCGGAAAGCGGGGACGCCAGAAAGAGCATGACCCGGGCGGCTTCTTCCGGCGTTCCGGGCCGTCCGAGCGGGATCATCATGCGGAAGAGGTCCAGCTGCTGTTTGGGAACGCCCACGGGGATCTTCCGGCCCGAAGCGTCGATGGCGGTCGATGCATCTTTGGGCTGGGTGAGGCGCGTTTCGATCCAGCCGTAGGCGACGGCGTTCACCTGGATGTTGAACCGGCCCCATTCCTTGGCGAGGGTCTTCGTAAACCCGAGGATGCCCGACTTGGCCGTGGAATAATTGATCTGGCCGGCGTTTCCGTCGGTTCCCGCAATGGAACTCACGTTGACGATCTTTCGGGCGACGGCGGCACCGGATTCCATTTCCTTCTTGGCGGTATCGCGCATGTAGCGAGCCGCCGCCCGCACGATCCGAAACGGCGCGGTGCAGTGGACCGCCAGCATGGCCTGCCACTGTTCGTCGGTCATCTTGTGCACCACGCCGTCCCAGGTGAAACCGGCGTTGTTGACCAGGATGTGAATGTCGGGGCCGAAAGCGTCCACAGCGGCTTTGACGCAAGTTTCCGGAAAGTCCGGGGCGGCCACGTCGCCGGGCACCGCCGTGGCCCGGCCGCCGTTCTTGGTGATTTCATCCACCACGGCTTGAGCCGGCTCGGCGTCCAGGTCGGTCACCACCACCCGGGCGCCTTCCGAAGCGAAAAGAAGCGCCGCCGCGCGCCCGATGCCGCGGCCCGCTCCCGTAATGAGTGCCGTGCGGTTTTCCAGCATTCGTTCCATGAGTCGTCCTCCCTGTGGAAAAGGGGTATCGCTGCCATCCGAGCGCACAAAACGTGGGGGGCCGTTTCCACGACCTCGCCGCTCGGCCGTGCCTTCCATACGATGAAGCGGGAAGCTTGTCCGGCCATGAAAAGCCAACGGTCCGGATTCCTTGGAGGAACGGCCTTGGCCGCGACCAGGGTCGCCGGCTCCTGGACAAGGGCGCTGAAACCTATTTCCGGACAAGCTCCTAAAGGCCGAAAATACCGACACTGCACACGCTGAAGGAAGGGATCCCGCCCAGGTTGTGGGTGAGGCCCAGGGTCGGGTTGGGGATCTGGCGCTCGCCCGCCTTGTGCTGCAGCTGCTTGACCACTTCGTAGATCATCCGGATGCCGGAAGCCCCGATGGGGTGGCCGAAACACTTGAGCCCGCCGTCGGACTGGCAGGGAATCTTTCCTCCCAGTTCGAAAAGGCCGTCGTTGATGTCCCGGATGGCCCGGCCTCGCGGCGAAATCCCCAGGTCTTCGTAGGTCACGAGTTCCGTGATGGAAAAGCAGTCGTGGACTTCGAGGACGCTCAATTCGCCCCGCGGGTTCTTGACGCCGGCTTCCGCGTAGGCCCGTGCGGCCGCTTCCGTGGTGGTCTTGAAATAAGAGCCGTCCCAGTGGGTGGTGACCATTTCTTCGCCGGATGTGGCGGCGATCTGGAGTGCCTTCACGAAGACCGGGTCCTTTCTCAGGCTGCGTGCGATTTCCGGCGTCGTGACGATGGCCGCCGCCGCCCCGTCGCTCACCCCGCAGCAGTCGAAGAGCCCCAGCGGCCACGAGATGATGGGGGCCTTGAGCACCTGTTCCGGGGTCACGGGCTTTCGAAGGTGCGCCTTGGGGTTCAGGGCCCCGGCGCGATGGCTCTTGCTGGAAATCTTCGCGAGCGCCCGCTTTCCTTCTTCGGGGTCGATCCCGTACTTGGCGAAGTAGCGGGTGGCGAGCAGCGCGAAGGCGCCCGGGGCGGTGAAGTTGGGGAGGATGAAGCGCTGGAAGGTCCCCATGGCGGTATCGAATCCGGGAAGCCCCCCGTAGCCGGTGTCTTTGAGCTTTTCCACGCCGAGGGCCAAGGCGATCCGACAGGCGCCGGCCGCCACCGCGTAGCAGGCGCCGCGAAAGGCTTCCGTCCCCGTGGCGCAGAAGTTCTCCACCCGGGTAACCGGGAGGTTCGGCAGCTTCAGGGTCTGCGCCAGGGGGATGCCGCTTTTTCCCACGTTCACTTCGTCGAAGCAGGTGCCGAGCCAGGCCGCGCCGATTTCGCGCCGTTCGATCCCCGCGTCTCCCAGGGCTTCCACGAAGGCTTCCACCATGAGGTCTTCAGCGGCGGCGTCCCAGCGTTCGCCGAAGCGGGTGCATCCCATGCCGATGATGGCGACTTTGTCCTTGATCCCGATGGCCATGGGCGATTCCTCCTTGTCATGAAGCGGCGGGAACGGCCTTCCAGAAATAGACGTGGGCGCCGCGTTCTTGGTCCAGGTACTTGCGCCGGAAGGCAAGGTCCACCGCCATGCCCACCTGGAGGTCTCCGAGGGAGCAGTCGGTGAAATCGAGCATCATGCGGCCGCCGCCGTCGAAGTCGACGATGCCGTAAATTTGCGGCGGATCGTAGGAAAAGGCCAGATGATCGGCGGTGTAGCTGAAGATGCGCCCGGTTCGGGAAGCGAACGGGTAAGGATCCATGGCGTCCACGGCGTTGCAGTCGAAAACGGCGCAGATCCTCTGAGGCGGATACTGCGGCGTGCCGCAGCGACGGCATCGGCCGCCCACGAGCCCCAAGATGGCGTCCCGGTGCCGCCACATGACGGACCGGGGCGATTCCGCCTGAAATTCGCCGCGAGGACCGGTTTCCACCGGGAGGACGTTGCGGAAGGCGAGCGCCTTTTCATAGTTCGAAAGCAGCGCTTTTCGTTCCATCTGTTGGGAAACCGGGACCCCGGGCCGGCGGTCGCGGATCCGGTCCGTCGCCTGGAAATGGAGGACGTCGGCGCCGCTTCCGAAGCCGACCACCAAAAGGTTGTCGCCGGGTTCGGCCTGTTCCAGGGCGTGCACCAGGAGCAGCAGCGGATGGGCGGAACCCGTATCGCCCACCGCGGCCGTGAGGGGGTCCGCCACCTTCTGCGGATCGACGTTGAGCGCTTTGGCGATGGCGGCGTGTTCGCGCGGAAAGGGGCACGGGTAGGCGATCTTTTGATAGGCTCGAGCGTCGGTGCCCTGCCTTTCGAAGAAGGCGGCGAGTGCCCGGGGGATGATCTTGAGGTAGCCTTCATCCCGGACCCAGCGTTCTTCCCAGGTTCGGCTGAAGCGCTGGGAGCGGTCCCGCAGGCGGTCCGGGAAGTCGGCCGTGAGCGAGAGGGCGCCTCGAAAGACGGCCAGCAAGTCTTCGGTTCCCACCGCCACGGCGGCGCCCGCATCGGCCAGCAGGTGTTCTTCGGCGCTCCCGGGCTTGGCGGTTCGTGCATCGGCCGCAGCGACGAGAGCGCCGCCGGAGCGGCCGTTTTCGAGCGACCGGATGGCTTGGATCAGGGCCGTGGTGCCCGAACGGAACGAACCGGTGACGTCGGCGGTTTCGGTTTCGGGCGCCAGGTTCAGGGCGGCCGCGGCGATGGCGCTGTTCTGGCGTTCCAGGTAGGGGAGCGTGGTGGAGGCGACAAGGAGTTGGGTGGCGTTCGGGTTGGGGGCGGTAGTGAGGGCGTTTCGGGCGGCGGCCACGGCGAGGGTGAGGGCGTCTTCGTCCACGTTGGCCACGGCCTTTTCCCCGGTCGCCAGCCCCAGGGTGGCCGGGTTGATCCAGCTCATGGCCCCGGCGATCCGTTTTCGTTCCAGGCGATAGCGGGGGATGTGGGCGCCGAAAGCGGTGATGCCGATCATGGTCACCTCCTGGACGACGGGTGCGTGGGGCGGTGGCGGGGACGGGCGGGCGCCGGATTCTGACTGGGCGCTCGTTCAGTCCATCCTGCCGTCCCGGTTCTCGGGTGTCAAGCGCAAAATCGTGAGAGGCTGTCTGAGAATACCCTTCCCCCCTCCGGGGATTGAGGGTCCGTTTTCTCGCGTAGGGGCGGCTCGCGAACGGCGCTTGACGAGCGTCTCATGCCCTGTAGGATCCGGCGATCCTCATGCGCTGTAGGAGCCGGCTTTTGGGCGATCAAGGTCAACGCGGCAGGGCCGCTTTCACGGGTCGCGTGCAAGCCCGCACCTACCGAAACAAGGAACCTCAGGGCCCGAATAGCATGAGCTTGTTTTTGGACAAGCTCTGAGTCGAAAAGGCATCGCCCGTTCGGCGTTACCGGGGAAGATTTTCCGCGTTCTCCGGACCTCGACGGGGACGCCTCCTTCAATGGTGGATGGACTTGAGGCGGTGTTCGTGTCAAAATGCTCCCGCTTGCGGGCCAAGACCACTCAGGAAAGGACGTTCAGGTGACGGCGCCGGACGGCAGTCCTCGAAACCTCAGGAAAGGATTCAGCACCGGGACCGCCATGGCTGCTGCCGCCCGGGCGGCGCTCCGGCGGGCGCTCACCGGGGAAGCCCCCGCGGTCGTCGCCGTGAAGCTGCCCATGGGCTTCTACCTTCCGGTCCCCGTGGCCTCTTCCGGGGCGGACGGCCGTCGCGTCTGGGCGTCGGTGGTAAAGGACGGCGGGGACGATCCCGACGTGACCCACCGCGCGAATATCGTCGTGAGCGTAGCGGCGGGGCGGACGGCGCCGGCGGCATGCTCTTCGTCTCACGGGAAGCCGCCGGAACGCGCCGGGGTGCTCCTGGTGGCGGGAGAAGGCGTGGGAAAAGTCACCAAGCCGGGGCTTCCGATCCCGCCGGGCGAACCCGCCGTGAACCCGGTGCCGCGCCGATGGCTCGTGGAAAACCTGGCGGAAGAATGGAGACGCTGGAAGCACCTTGCGCGGCCGATCCAAACCGCGGAAACCAACGGCGTCGCCGAAGAACCGGCGTGGGCCGCCGGGCGAAGTGCCTCCGACCCGAGGGGTCCCCGCGTTTGGCTCCCTTTTCCGGAAGGTTCCGGCTGCAACGGGGTGTTTCTCGAAGTGACCGTGTCGGTCCCTGGCGGTGAGGCGTTGGCGCGGCACACCTTGAACCCGCGCCTGGGGATCCTCGGCGGCATCTCCATCCTGGGGACCACCGGCATCGTCCGCCCCTTTTCCCACGAGGCCTACGAGGAAACGATCCGATCGGCGCTGGAGGTCGCCAGGGCCGCCGGCGGCAGCACGGTGGTTTTGACGACCGGCGGAAAGAGTGAAAAAGGGGTGCGGGCGCTTCGACCCGACCTGCCGCCCGAGGTCTTCGTCCAGGTGGCGGATTTTTTCGCTTTTTCAGTGGAAGAATCCCGGCGGCTGGGTTTCCGGGCCGTGGTCCACGGGGCCTTTTTCGGAAAGGTGGTGAAGATGGCTCAAGGCCATCGATACACCCACGCGCACTGGGTGCCGCTGGACCTCAGGCCTCTCGCCCGACGGGCGGCGGCGCTGGGCCACGAAGCATCTTTCTGCGAAGCCTTGGCTGCGGCCAATACCGCCCGGCACGCTTTGGAACTCTTGAAGGCGGCGGAAGCCCATGATGTGATCGAATCCACCTGCCGGGATGCCGTGGCCGCTTCCCGGGGCTTTTCCGGCGGTCGGCTCCACACCGAGCTCCTCCTTTTCGACTACGACGGGAGGCTGATCGCGCGCGCGGGTGATTCCCGTATCGCTTGTCGTGAAGACTCCGCCGGCGCGGTGCGGAAAGGGGCGGCCGGATGAGGGACGTCCCCGCGGCCTCGAACCCGGAAGCGTGGTCGCCGCCCCGGGTGGTGCTCGCCGGCGTCGGCATGGCGCCGGCCGATGTGACGGCCAGGGTCCGCGAATGGTTGGAACGGGCCGAAGTGGTGGCGGGCGGCAAACGGCACCTGGAATGGTTCGCGGATCTTCCGGCGGAAACAATCCCGCTGGTTTCGCCCATGGACGAAAGCCTCCGCCGAATCGTGGCGGTGTCTTCGCAGCGGAGGACCGCGGTTCTGGCTTCGGGGGATCCGCTTTTTTTCGGCATCGGAAGGCGGCTTTTGGAACGCCTCGGTCCGGGGCGGCTCATCACGTTTGCCAACGTCACGGCGGTGCAGGCGCTCTTTTCCCGCCTGGGCCTTCCCTGGGACGGCGTGGCGGTACGGAGCCTCCACGGACGAGACGACCGATCCTGGCTGAGGGTGCTCCGCGATACCGGAAAGCTGGCGCTCTACACGGACGCGGTTCGGACGCCGGCCGCCGTCGCTCGGGAACTCCTGGAGGCGGGGATGACGGACTGTGACCTGGCGGTGGGGGAAGACTTGGGACTTCCGGCGGAGCGGGTCCGCTGGATGTCGGCCCGGGAAGCGTCCGAAACCGACTTTTCGCCGCTCAACGTGATGGCGATCATCCGGCGCCCGGAAGCGGCGGTTCGCGGGGTGGGAGCCTCTGAAGCCCTTGAACCGGTCTTCGGCCTTCCCGACGAAGCGTTCCGGCACCGGCACGGGCTCATCACCAAGATGGAAATCCGGAGCGTGGTGCTGGCGAAGCTTGGCCTGATTCCGGGTCTGGTGCTGTGGGATCTGGGAGCGGGAAGCGGTTCGGTCGCCATCGAAGCCGCACGGGCGGTGCGTCTTGCCGGGGTCTTCGCTGTGGAAAAACGTCCGGAACGGGTCGAAGATATCCGAGCCAACGTGCGGCGCCTGGCCTTGGGCGACGTCACGGTGATTTGCGGCGACGCGGTGGAAGCGGTCGCGGAACTGCCGGATCCGGACCGCGTCTTCATCGGCGGAAGCGGCGGGCGCTTGGAAGCGCTCCTTGCGGCGGCGGCGTCGCGGTTGAGGGCCGGCGGGCGGATGGTGGTTACGGCGGCGACCCTGGAAACGGTGGAAACCGCTCGGTCCTTTTTCGCACGCCGCCGCCTCGCCTGCGCTATCACGCAGCTCCAGGTGAACCGGTCGTCTCCGATCGGTTCCGCCACGCGTTTTGAGCCGCTCAACCCGGTGTTCATCGTCACGGCCGCATCGGCCGCTTCGGGTTGAGGGGGAGGAGGCGCCATGCGTCATGCCATCGTTTTCGTCGGGGCCGGCCCGGGCGATCCGGAGCTCATCACGGTCAAGGGGCGGCGGCTCATTGAAGAAGCCGACCGGATCGTCTACGCGGGCTCCCTGGTTCCGGAAAGGCTTCTTGCGGCGCGAAAGCCCGGCGCCGAAATCTTCGACAGCGCGCCGCTCACCCTGACCGAAACCCATGCGCTCCTGGCGGAAGGTTACCGGGCGGGCCTGCACGTGGTGAGGCTCCACACCGGCGACCCCGGACTTTACGGCGCCGTCCGGGAACAGATGGATCTTCTGGATCGCGACGGCATCCCCTACGAGGTGGTGCCGGGAGTGACGGCGGCCTTCGCCGCGGCGGCTGTCCTCAGGCGGCAGCTCACGCTGCCCGAAGTGTCCCAGACCGTCATTTTCACCCGCTGTTCCGGGAGGACGCCGGTCCCGGAGCGGGAATCGCTCCAGAACCTGGCGGCTCACCGAAGCACTTTGGCCATTTACCTCAGCGTGCACCACCTGGACCGGGTGGTGGAAGACCTTTCGGTGCATTACCCGCGGGAAACGCCCGTGGTGGTGGCCTACCGGGTGGGCTGGCCGGACGAACGCCTCGTGCGGGGGACCTTGGAAACCATCGCGGACCGGGTGCGGACCGAAGGCATCGCCCGGCAGGCTTTGATCCTCGTGGGCGAGGTGTTGGAGGCCACCCGGCAAGCCCCCCGATCGAAGCTCTACGACGAAGGTTTCGAGCACGGGTTTCGCCGCGGCCGAACCCGGGGGGATTGAGGTCATGGCATGGGAGGGCGACCGCCGGGACGAAAGCGCCGGTCCGGGGAGTATCGCTGTGGCGGCCCTAACCGCCGGCGGCGTCCGGCTGGCGCTCCAAATCCAGGCACATCTTCCTGGAAGCATCTGCTATGTGCCTCGACGCCATGCGTTCGCGCTCGTCATGGGCGCCCGGCCTTTCGACCGGCTGAAAGACCTGGTGCCGGAAATCTGGACGCGCCACCGGGCGATGGTGTTCGTCATGGCGACCGGCATCGTGGTGCGGCTGATCGCGCCGCTTGTCGATCAGAAGATGCGGGACCCCGCCGTGGTGGTGGTCGACGAGAAGGGGCGCTTCGTCATCAGCCTGCTTTCCGGCCATTGGGGCGGCGCCAACGCCTTGGCCGAATCGGTCGCTCGGATCACCGGCGGACTGCCGGTGGTCACCACGGCAAGCGACGTGTCCCGGCGACCGGCCATTGATCTTCTCGCCCGCAAGGCGGGACTCGTCATCGAAAACCCCGAAGCGCTTCCACGCATCGCCCGGGCCGTCCTGGAAGACGAACCGCTTTGGCTTTTCGACCCGGCGCGGCGCCTGGGACTTTCGCAGGCCGACCTACCTCAAGTCCGGTTCTGGGACGAAACCCGTCCGGCCTGGGAGCCTCGGCGGGCGCCGGCCACGGCGGAAGCCGGCGGCGCGGCAGGAGAGGGCCCGAGCGGCGCGGCCGAACCCATCGGCGTTTGGGTGTCCGAAAAGACTTCCCACCCCGAAGGCCTTTGGCTGCGCCTTCGCCCTCGAAACCTGGTGGTGGGCATCGGGTGCAACCGGGGGACCTCGGCGGAAGAGATCATCGAAGTGGTCCGGCGGGTCCTGGACGATGCGGGGCTCGCGCCGCCATCGATCCGAAATTTCGCCAGCGTGGACCTCAAAGCGGAAGAGGCCGGGCTGCTGGAAGCGGCCCGCCGGCTGGATCGTCCGCTGGAATGCTTTTCGCGGAAAGACTTGGGGGACGTGGCGGTTCCGCACCCGTCCCGTCGAGTCGCCGAACACATCGGAGTACCCAGCGTATGCGAAGCAGCAGCAATCCTGAGCGCGGGGAGCCGGGAGCTTCTCGTTTCGAAGCGGAAAGCGGGCAACGTGACCGTGGCCGTGGCCGGGGTGGACTGAGCCTCGTGAGCCTGGGCCCGGGATTCGTGGAACACATGACGCCCCGGGCCTTGGCGGCGCTCGCCGAAGCCGAGGTGGTTGTCGGCTACAGGACCTACCTGGACCTGGTTTCAGAGTTGATCCAAGGCAAAAGGACCATCGCGAGCGGCATGCGAAAGGAAGTGGCGCGCTGCCGGGCCGCCATCGACGAGGCGCTTTCGGGAAGACGCGTGGCTCTCATTTCCAGCGGCGATGCGGGGATCTACGGGATGGCGGGCCTGGTGTTCGACATCTGCAGGGAACGCGGTGTGGCCGTGATCCCCGGAAGCGAAGACAACGACCGGGAGCCGGAGGACCGAAGTCCGGGACCGGCGGAAAGCGACGGGGTCCCGCTGAGGGTGGAAGTCATCCCAGGTGTCGCGGCCTTCAACGCGGCGGCCGCACGCCTCGGTGCGCCACTCATGCACGATTTCGCCGCGGTGAGCTTGAGCGACCACCTGACGCCCTGGCCCGTGATCGCGGGGCGCCTGGAAGCCGCCGCCCAAGCCGATTTCGTCCTGGCCATCTACAACCCGCGAAGCCGCTCCCGGCCGCACCGGCTTTTGGAAGCTCGCGATATCCTGCTTCGCCACCGGCCGGCGGAAACTCCGGTGGGCCTGGTGCAACGCGCCATGCGAGACGGCGAAGCGCGGCGGCTGGCGACCCTGGGAACCCTGCCGGTGGAATGGGTGGACATGCAGACGGTGCTGCTGGTGGGAAACAGCCGCACCTATGTCTGGAACGACTGGATGGTGACGCCGAGAGGCTACTTGGACAAGTACGACGTGGAGTAACGGACAGGATGCCAACGCGTGCCCTGTAGGAGCCGGCTTGCCGGCGATCAGGGTCAACGCGGCTTTCATGAGTTTGTTTTTGGACAAGCCCTCAGTTGAAAAGCGTCGTCGCCTCGGCGGCGAAAATGGCGCGGATTTCTTCCAGAAGATCTTCGATTTTCGCGGGAGACATCTTGAGCGCCTTGGCGCTTTTCACTTCGGAAAGTTCCAGGTCGGGGCGCTTGGTGGGACCGATTTCCAGCTTGTGACAGAACGCATTGGCCAGGTGGACGATCACCGTCAGAGCCGGAAGCAGGCGGGCTCGGGCCGGCGCGTGGTGGCAGCCGATGGCTTCTTCGATTTCTTCCGCGAACTGCCACTTGCGAGCGAGAAGCTGCCCCACCTGGGCATGGTCGAATCCCAGGAGGCGCTGTTCCATCCTCACAAAGGACGTTTCCGGGTCGTTGTAGACTTCCTCAAGGATGGAGAGCATCTTGTCGTTGAATTTGACCAGCAGGATCATCTTTCCCACGTCGTGGAGCAGCCCCGCCAGGAAGGCTTCTTCGGCCTTGGAATACCGGAGGCTCTGCGCGATGGTCCGGGCCGCCAGGCCGCATCCCAGTGAATGCTCCCAGAGCAGCTTTTCCGTCAGCCCGAAGTTGTCAAAGATGTCCCGGGTGACGGAGGCGACCACCAAGGATCGGATGGTTCTGAAACCGATCACCACCACGGCTTCCGTAATGGTGGCGATGGACCGTGACCGGGCGTAAAAGGACGAATTGGCCAGCTTAAGGACCCGGGCGGCCAGCGACTGGTCCTGGGAAATGATGCGCTGGAGGTCCTGAGCGGTGGTGTCGGGGTTGGACACCATGGTCATGACCTGACTGGCCACGTGAGGCATGGCGGGAAGGTCGCCGGCGGTCAGTACGACTCTTTGTACGGAAGATTCGATTGCCATCGGCAGCGTGAGCTCCAATCTGCGGCGAAGGGAAGTTGGGCGCGGTTCGCATCGTCGCTTGCCGCCGCCAAGCGGTCGGCCGGCCGCCGGCGGCAAAGCGACGCCAAACTCTATATCGAACGGATGCGATGTCTTCTTGAGGCAAAAATGATGGGAGGAGCGCTCTGCGAGACGAGCCGCCCTTCGAAGCGTTGGCTGCGGTGCGGGTTCAGCAGCAGGTGATCTTTTCCTTTGGGGAGCCGCAGGACCCCGATGGGCCGGATGCCGTGCCGGCACCTTCCGGGAGCACGCAGCAGCAGGACGAATCGGTCTTTCCGAGCATGCTGTTGATCACCGCCTGGGCGCAGCCCACCCCCGGTGTCACCGCGATCGCTTCCGCGGGGCAGTTCCTGGCGCAAGCGCCGCATTCCATGCAGGCGTCCCGCCGCACGAGCTGAGCCTTGCCGTTCGTTCGGGTGAAGACTTGGTGAGGGCAAACGGCCAGGCACATGCCGCAGCCGGTGCATCTTTCGGCGTCAAAGGAAAGATTCGCCACGTTCTTGAGATAAACCAGTTGTCCCATGGCGGTAAACCTCCCTGGAAAAAGCCCGATCCCCTGAGGGCACCGAGGGCAATCTCAACGGTGTCCAAGGCCCGTCTGTCAAAGTGAGGCGCCGTTTCACGCCGCGGGAACGGGCTTTCCGGCACTGAGAGTCATCGGCGAGCCGGCTTCCGGCCAGGGCGAGCCCGACCCGGAAGCACGTCGCAACGCCGAGCCGGTAACATCTCATGCGACGAAGCGGGACGCGAACCACAGGCCGAAACCGGCCGCCAGCCCGGCCACCTGGAGAGGCAGCGCCCAGCGCATTTCTTTCTTCACGCCCGAAAGCGACGTGTAGGTGGAGGCGCCGGTGAAATTCATTCCGAGAAACGCCGCGATCGAAAGAATCCCCAGCACACCCCCCAGGATTTCCAGCCATTGCGGCCAGGCGGCCAAAGGTTCCGGGTAGGCGGCGGCGAACATCACGGCCACCAGTGCACCGGCTGCGGCGCCTTTTACGGAAAAGGCCCGGCCGGGAAGCCACGGCAGAAGAACCGGCGTGAGCACTGCGCCGGCCGCGATGCCGCCCAGGACGGAGGCCCCGGCCCACAAGCCGTGGCGGGATGCGTCGGCCCAGAACGATCCCGGGCCGAAGAGGCCTCCCAGGACAAACAGCGCCGGCACGATGGCCGCCGCCCACTTGAAGGTCGCCACCAGCTCGATGGGAACCAGGGCCAGGCGTTCTCCGATGGGAAAGGTGCGACGCCGCATGGCCGGCGTCGCCTTGTACCCCGCATCCATAAAAGCGGGAAGGTCCCGGGCCTGGATCGGTCCGTAGACGACCTTGAATCCGGTGCGTTTCCTGACTTCGTGGGCCGCCACGCCGGGGGCGCCGAGCTGCGGCACGATGAGTCTCCGGTGGTTGAGCCAGCGTTTCAGGCGGTAGTCGCGGACTTTCGCGACCAGTTCTTCCGTTCCGAAGGTGCCTTTCCCGGCGGCGCACCAAACGTTGATACCCTTGGTGTCGAGCACCAAGATCCAGGCGCTGCGGCCTTCGAGCGGTGCCCGCAGGCGGTCGAAGCTCATCTTGTAATTGGCCGTTACCAGAACCGGTGAATCCGCATTGGGGGTTCCCAGAGCGTAGAGGCCCGGGTCCACGCGGTAGTCCATTCGGCCGATGCCCCAGCGGACCTTGACGGTCCCCAACCGGTCCCCTCGACTCCACCGGGCGTCCACTCGAGGCACCCGGCCCACCGGTGTATCGACCGGGCCGGCGACAAACGGCTGATCCAGGCGCGGGCGGCTCACCTGAGCCGTGCGTCCGGGCGTTCAGCACGAAGCCGTTCGAGCCCGGTTTTCCGTTGGAGCGGAAGCGGCCGGGGACGGAACCAGGGGGAACGGTTCCGGGTTCGGGCGCGTGGAAGGTCGATCCATGGCTCCATCCTCGATGTGGGGGATCTCAAAAAAAACGCCTGATCTCCTTTCTTATAAAGAAATCGCGAGGGGCCTTCAAGACGATGTTCGGCGCGATGCGGCCATGAGAAGGATCAGGGCCGCGAAGTTCGCCGCGGTGGACATCGAGGCGTGCAGCCACAGCTTGGGGTGATGGTTCCAGAGCCAGGGGCCCGAAAGGGCGCCCACCAGGCGGCCGGCTACCGCGAAGGTGTAGTTGGCCGCCAGCCACTTTCCGCGGCGGGCCGGCACCAGTTCCGAAACGTAAGGGAAGGAACTCACGATGGTGAATTCGAAGGTGAAAAACATCACCATGAGTCCCATGAGCGCCAGGGCCAGGTCTCCCTGGCACAGGCACAGCCCGAGGTAGCTCAGGCCCGACAGGATCAGACCGCCCGTGAGGGCCCGCCTCTTGCCGATCCGGTCGACCAAGGCGGCCACGGTCATTTCGCCGCCGAACTCGCTCACCCCCATGAGCATGGAAAAAAGCCCCAGGGACTGGACTTCCAGGGCGAAGGTTTTCTCCAGCCACGCTCCGTAGACGATCATGAGGTTTTCGTTGGCGAAGAGCATGCAAAAGGTGACAAGAAGCACCAGGGCGGGTTTTCCGCCGGAAGGCGGCGGTTCGCCGGCGTCTTCCCGAAGGGGGACCTCTGCCGTCGGGCGGGGAATCGGCGCGGAAGGCGAAGCGGAATCCGGGATGCGAAGGGTGGCCGCGAAGAAGACGGCGGCGGCTCCCCCCATGAGCCAGAACGGGCTCTGCCAGCCGAATCGGGCGATGAGCAGGCCGCTCACCGGGATTCCGAAAAACCAGCTTCCCGCCCAGGCCGATTCCAGGATGCCGATGCCTCGGGCGCGCTGGCTGTAGTCCACATGAGCGCTCACGTAGGACTGGACCGACGGGTCGTAGACGGCTTTCGCCAATCCCAGGGCCAGAAATCCCGCGAGGACCCAGGCGAAGGTGCTTGACCCGGCGATGACGAAGCAGCCGGCGGCGAGAAAGAGGAGTCCCAGCGCCATCCCCCAGCGGTACCCCTTGCGCTCGGTCCAGACGCCGAAAAAGATGCCGGAAAGACCGACGAAGGAGCGCGCCGCCACCAGGATGCCCGCTTGTTCGAAGGGGATCCCGAGACCCCGGGCGATGGCCGGAAGGAACGGGTAAGTGACGCGGTAGCTCAGGTTCAAAAAGATGCGGCCGATGAGGAGCACCGACCAGGTGCGCGCGGCAATGCCCAGCATGAGAAAAAGTCCGGCCTCGGTTCAGAACGCCGTGGTATGGAGAACGCGACGGTCGCCTCGTGACGCCGCCTGCCGGAAGGCGATCCCGTATCCCGGTGGTCTCGGTTTCCGGCCGGGCGGCCCGCCATTGATACCCGCATTCGGAAAGATCGGCAACGGTATTGTTGCCGGCCGGACTCTCATCGAACGTTCTAGCCCCCTGCCTTGGAAAGCCGGGAGGGTTCTTCGGTCAGATCCAGTGCCCGCCGGTATTGGGAGCGTTGGCCTGCTGCAGTTTCCCGGCCCTGTGGTCTTCAACGGCCTGCCGGACGCTGCCGGTCACGTTGACGAAAACGGGGATCCCCGCCGCGCGCAGGGTATCGAAGGCCTTGGGGCCGCAGTGGCCGGTAAGAACGGCGTCGGGCTTGACACGCGCCACGGCGGCCGCGGCTTGAACCCCGGCGCCTTGAACCGCCTGAAGGTTCTGCTGGTTGGGGACCACGTCGAAGCTCAGCGTTTCCGTGTCCACAATGAGAAAATAGGGCGCCCGGCCGAAACGGGCGTCGACCGGTGCTTCCAGGTTCTGGCCGCTTGAACTTACGGCGACTTTCATAGGAGATCCTTCCTTTTCGTTGAGAGGCGTTGTCCATAAAGAAACCGAGTCCACTGCGCCTCAGAGGTGAACCCCTTTCCATCGGATGGCGGGCGGTCGATTTCGAAAGTCAGTGGTCGCAGACGTTCGGGCCGGTCTCGAGAGAACCTTCAAGGTATTTCTGAAGCAGGGCATCGGGATCCATCACCGGGGCTCCCGTCACCACCCGGATGCCTCGTTCCGCGAACAGGCTGATGGCCCGCTGACCCATGCCGCCCGCGATGACCACCTTGACCCCCCGCTCCGCCAGCCACCGGGGAAGAAGCCCCGGTTCGTGCGGCGGCGGCGTGACCCATTCCCTGCCGTCCACGCGGCCGTCTTTCACGTTGACGATGGCGAACTGTTCGCAATGGCCGAAATGGTTGCACAGCCGCCCTTCGGCCGTGGGGATGGCCACTTTGAAGGTGTTGCCGCCGGCCGCCGAAACGGATTCCTGCCTTGCCGTAACGGTTTCGACGGCGGTGGGGGCTTCCGCCGGCAGGCACCGTTCTTCGATGGCGTCGATGAGTCGATTCACGGCCTGGGTGAACGGCGTGTCGCCCGCCGCTTCCAGGAAGGGCCGTCCTGCGTCGCCGCCTTCGACGACCCGCGGATCGAAGGGAAGACTTCCCAGGAGCGCCACCTGCATCCGTTCCGCGGTCCTGCGGCCGCCGCCTCTACGGAACAGGTCGATTTCCTTGCCGCAATGAGGGCACGCCAGGCCGTTCATGTTTTCCACCAGTCCCAGGATGCCCATGTGGACCTTCCGGCAGAAATTGATGGATTTTCGCACATCGGCCAGGGCCACTTCCTGGGGCGTGGTGACGATCACGGCGTGGGCGTCGGGTATGGTCTGGGCCACGCTGAGCGGTTCGTCGCCGGTTCCGGGCGGGCAGTCGATCACGAGATAATCCAGCTTTCCCCAGTTCACTTCGGAAATGAATTGTTTGATCACGCCATGTTTGACAGGCCCCCGCCAGATCACCGCCGAGTCCCGGTCTTCCAGCAGGCACTCGATGGAGACCACTTCCAGGTTGTCGTTGTAGCGGTGCGGGATGAGCCGCTTGTGTTCGTCCATGCCGAACATGCCGGCGATGCCGAGCATCCTCGGGATGCTGGGGCCGTGGAGGTCCACGTCCATCAGGCCCACCTTGCAGCCCCTGTCGGCGAGCCCCAAGGCGATGGCCACCGCGACGCTGCTTTTCCCCACGCCGCCCTTGCCGCTCATGACCAGCAGCTTGTGCTGGATCTGCTGAAGTTGACGGCGAAGCTGTTCGTCTTCCTGGGGCGCGGCGTTTTTTTCGGCTCCCCCGTGGCCGCAGGAATCCTTCTGGCAACTGCCCATGGTGCTTTCTCCTTTCTCAGTGTTGAGATCGAAAGGCAACGATGTTTCGGCCGGCTTCGGACGCCGTGACCGCCGGCCATGGCTCACGGTGTTTCCTGGGCAAAGTCTGTGCCAGGACTTGCTGGAAAGGACCTTTCCCGGGAACGCGGGAGCGGCGGTCGGCCGGGGGCGGTCTCCGACGGGAGCGAATGGGTGCAAATCGCACCCGGCTGGCATGCGGCCGGTCGCAGAACGCCTCCGGCCGGAAGTGCCGGCTCTGGAGGTGCCGGCTTGAGGGGATCGTTTCCCACAAGGCATTCGGATCGCGGGCAAGGCCGCTCCTACTCATGAAAGGAACAGGGTACGTCTTGTTTGGCGTCGCGGAAGGGCTGGACTACGAGGGGAAGGGCTGTCCGTTCATGATCGGACGGCCTCCTAACCCACGGTCGTTTCCTCGGATGAAGAAACCTCGGAGCTGGAGGGTGAGGGATCGGTCAGGCGGTAGCGTTTCATCTTGCGCCGGAGGGTGTTTTTGTCGATCCCCAACTCGCGGGCGGTGGCCATGCGCCGCCATGCGTTTCGTTCCAGGGCCTCCCAGATGGCTCGGCGTTCGACGTCTTTGAGGGTGGAGCCCGGTTCGGGGGGGAGTCTCTTGCTTTGCGCGCGCAGGTGTTCCGGGAGGTGTTCGGATCGGATGAGGCCGTCGGAGCAGAGGATGAAGGCGTGTTCGATGGCGTTTTCCAGTTCGCGGATGTTTCCCGGCCAGTCGTGGTGCATGAAGACGGCGAGGGTTTCCCGGCTGAGCCCGGCGACGGCCTTGTCTTGGAGGCGGTTGAAGCGATCGATGAAATGCTGGGCGAGCAGCGGGATGTCTTCGCGGCGTTCACTGAGGGGCGGAAGCCACAGCTTGACCACGTTGACACGGTAGTAGAGGTCTTTTCGAAAGAGGCCCCGTTCGACCAATTCTTCCAGGTTTTTGTTGGATGCGGCGATGATCCGGACGTTGGCCTTGACGCTTTTCGACGACCCGAGCGGCTCGTAGACCCGTTCTTCGATGACCCGAAGGAGCCTCACCTGGAGCGCCGGCGAGACGTCTCCGATTTCATCGAGGAGGAGCGTTCCGCCTTCCGCCAGGGCGAAACGTCCTTGCCGGGCCTTCTTGGCATCGGTGAAAGCTCCGGCGACGTGCCCGAAAAGTTCCGATTCCAAGAGGGGGTCGGGAAGGGCCCCGCAGTTTACGGCGACGAAGGGGCCGCGGGCTCTCCGGCTCATGGCATGCAGCGTGCGTGCGAGCACCTCCTTGCCCGTGCCGCTTTCGCCCTGGATGAGCACGGTGCTTTCGCTGCGGGCGATTTCCGGGAGGATCGCGAAAAGCTTCTGCATGGAGGGGGACTTGGAGACCATGTCTCCGAAGCGGTAGCGGCGGTGGAGCTCCCGGCGGAGTCTTTCCACCAGGCTGAGATCCCGGAAGGTTTCCACGCCGCCGATCACCCGGCCTTCGGCGTCTTTGAGGAGCGCGGTGCTCACGCTGATGGGGATTTCTTTGCCTTCGGCGGTGAGGATGGCGATGGGCTTGTCGACGATGGGCTTTCCGGTCTCCAGGGTGTGGCGGAGCGCACAGGCCGTCTCGCAGATGCTGGCCCGGAAGACTTCGCAGCACGGCCGCCCCACGGCTTCATCCTTCGGGATGCCGGTGATGGTTTCCGCCGCTCGGTTGAACGACGTGATCCGGAAATCCCGGTCCACGGTGAAGACACCGTCGGCGATGCTGTTCAGGATGATTTCCGTCCGTCCGGCGCAGGAAAGGGGCGTCGCGGGGGGTTCCCGGTTTTCGGCGGGCTTCGATGAAGGGATCTTGGATTCCATGCCGGGAATGCCCCGCGGTTCGGGAAACGGATCGACCGGTGTTCGTCACCGATCGAACATGGAGGCCGGAACCGGTGTCGCGGGGTTGGCTTCGGTTTCATCCGTCGATCGCGGAACGTCCGCTTCGAGGATCTCCCAGAGACGACGCACGGCATCGGCCACTGGATTGTCATGGTATTCGACGACGGTGAGGCCGTCAACCTGGGCACGGGTCACGACGGGGTCGAAGGGGATGTGCCCGAGAAAGGGGATGCCTTTCCGAGCGCAGGTTTCTTCGATTTCGCGGGCGGCGTCCCAGAAGAGGTCGGCCTTGTTCACGCAGGCGAAGGCGGGGATTCCGAAATGAGCCGCCAGGTCCGCCGCGCGCGCCAGATCGTGGATCCCGGAAACCGTCGGTTCGCTCACGATGAGCACCGCGGACGCGCCTCCGATGGAGGCGATCACCGGGCAGCCAATTCCCGGCGGGCCGTCGGTCAAGATCCATTGAAGACTGCGTTCTTCCGCCAGCTTCCGGGCTTCCTTACGAACCAGGCTCACCAGCTTTCCCGAGTTTTCTTCCGCGATGCCGAGCCGAGCGTGGATCAGCGGCCCAAAGCGCGTCTCCGAAACGAACCACTCCCCGCAGTGGTTTTCAATGAAATCGATGGCGCCGGCGGGGCAGAAGAAATAGCAGACGCCGCAGCCTTCGCAGAGGAACGCGTTCACCACGAGGCGCTCGTCGATGGCTTCGAACCGGCACCACTTCGCGCATTCACCGCATTCGATGCAGCGGTCCACCTGAATCACGGCCTTCCGGCCGGAAACGAAATCGTGCCGCCGAACGATGCTCGGAGCCAGCAGGAGGTGAAGGTCCGCCGCATCCACATCGGCGTCGCAGAGAACCTTGTTTTGGGCCACGGCGGCCAGAGCCCCCACCAGGCTGGTCTTACCGGTACCGCCCTTTCCGCTGATTACAACGAGTTCTCGCATGTCCTGTCCTTTTCCGAGCCTGCCGCGTGCAGGTCGAGGATGGAATCCAAGAGTTGCCGCATCATGCGGCGCCATTGCTGAAATCGCTCCACCAGCAGTTCCCCGCGGGCGTACGCCTCGGCCGCTTTTCGGTCGAAGGGGATTTCCAGGAGCACCGGAAGTCCTTCCCCGGCTGCATACTGCCTGACCCGGCCGTCGCCCATGTCCGAACGGTTGATCACCAGGCCCGCGGGCAGGTTCAACTTTCGAACGACCCCAACGGCCAGTTCCAGGTCGTTCAGGCCGAAAGGCGTCGGTTCCGTTACCAAGAGTGCGCAATCGGTCCCGTGGAGCGACGTCACCACCGGGCAGGAGGTGCCCGGTGGCGCGTCGACGATGGTGAGGTCTTCGGCGACGGCGAGGGATCGGATGCGGCGGATGAGCGGAGGCGCCATGGCCTCTCCGATCCTCAGCCGGCCGTGCGCGAACCGAACGGGCCCGCGGCGGCCGATCTCGACGGTTCCCACGATCCGACGGCCCGGCTTTACGGCGTCTTCCGGGCAGACCATGAAGCAGCCGCCGCAGCCGTGGCAGAGTTCGGGGAAGGTGAGCACCGTTTCCGGGAGCACCGCGATGGCGTTGAATTGGCAGATTTCCTGGCACCTCCCGCACAAGTTGCAACGGTCCATGTCGATTTCAGGGACCTCGAGGGTGACCGCTTCGCTGTGATCCAGCACCGGTTTCAAAAACAAGTGCGCGTTCGGCTCTTCCACATCGCAGTCGAGCAAAGCGACTGGCCGATCCGCAGCCGCCGCAAGATTCACGGCCAGGGTAGTCTTTCCGGTCCCTCCTTTGCCGCTCGCCACAGAGATGATCATCAGAACTTCCCCCTCCTCAACGCTTCCTTCAGGCCAGTGGGCCATCCACGCCGGGTTTCTCGAACCGGTGTCCCGCCGCCCGCAAGCCGTTCACTTGCGCACCATGGGTTTGCCGCAATCGGGGCAGGACATCTGGGTGCACGGAATGCCCCGCTGATGCTCCACCTCCCTGCCGCAGGAGGGGCACACGCACAGCCCCGAGCGATTGGCGCCTTGACGGCCGGGGCCCGCCCCCGTGCGGCGACAACCTCCCCCTTGACCACGTCCTCCCCCTTGACCACGTCCTCCCCCTTGACCACGTCCTCCGCCTTGACCTGGCATGACCGCTCCTTCCCGAGCGCCGAGCGCCCGCGGCCCCGACTCCCAACACGCCCGATACCGGCGAAATCCCCGGCATCCTGGCAGTTGAAAGCGGGGTTGATCCAAATGTCCCCGCCGGTAGGCTTGCAGCACTTCGTCCACATCCCCGGCGATGCCGAAGACGACCGTAAGACCCAGGCCTTCCGCGTAATGGAGAAGATCCGGGCTGAGGCCCCCGCAGATGAGCTTGGTGACGCCGCGGTCCCGTAGTTCCCGAACCCGCTGAAACGGATCCGAGGAGTCCAGCAACAGTTCTTGGGGTGGGGCGCTGGTTTCAGCGCCGTCCATGACCAGCAGCAGGCGTGAACACCAATTGAGAACCGGAGCCACGCGACCGCGCAAAACGGGAATCGCCAGCATGCGGAAACCTCCTTCCCCCGGCGCATGGGATGGGGAAAGCCTCGATCGTCGTGTGGAGACCTCATGGGGCACATATCGTGCCAAACGGGGGGTGCGGGGGAAGCACGGCGGCTTGGAGGCGCCCATGGGGAGTCTTGGCGGTCGGGGTGGCGGGACACGGGTGCAAAACGCACCCGGTCGTCGCCACCGGCGGGTGTTTCATGTTTCCCGAACCGTCGGTCCGGTCATTTTTCGCTTTTGAAACTCTCCTGGAAAACCTGCGGATTGATGTTTCCCGAATCCGGCCCGCCGCACTCGGGAATGTAACAGGTGACGTCCACGAATTCGCATTTTTCCTTGCAGGACGGGCAAACGTTCGGCGGGTTCGGCATCTCCACCGTGTTACCACAATGGTTGCATTTCCAAACCGGCATGGGGACCTCCTTTCGATGGGTTGGCGATTGAAGCCATCATAAACCAAACGAGACGGGCCGCCCAGGAGCTTGTTCGACACGGCAAGGGCGGTGATCCGGATCCCTTGGGGAGCGGCCTCGGCCGCCGTTGGGGTCGCCGGCAAGCCGGCTCCTGCAAAAAGAGTCTGAAAGCTATTTCCGGACCAGCTGCCCGGGGAAGGCTCCGGTGGAAAGCGCCGGGCCGCTTTCTTTCTTTTCATCGTCTTCCGGCTGGATTATTTTGGTCGCCGCTTCACGCTCCCTCTTCAACCCCGCAAGGAGACGCGCGTCATGGTCGGTACCCTGCTCAACGTGGCTTCGGTGGTGACAGGCGGTGCCTTGGGTTGCGCCATCGGGGCGCGGTTGCCCGAAAGCATGCAGGTGACGGTGGTCCAGGGGCTGGGGCTGGTCACCACGCTCATCGGCATTCAGATGGCCCTGGAGACGCAAAATGTGCTGATCCTGCTCGCGGCCATCCTTACGGGAGCCGTTTTGGGCGAAACCCTATGCCTTCAAGGCGGTCTGGAAGCGTTGGGAAATCGCTTCCAGGCGGCCTTTTCCAAGGGCTCCGGCACGCACCTGGCCGAGGGCTTCATAACCGCCAGTCTGGTGTTTTGCGTGGGCCCCATGGCAATCCTGGGATCCATCCAGGACGGACTCAAGGGGGACTTCAAGCTGCTCGCCATCAAATCCATGCTGGACGGTTTCGCGTCCATCGCCTTTTCCGCCAGTTTGGGCTGGGGGGTGATCTTTTCCGCGGTGAGTGTTTTAGTCTATCAGGGAGCGATCACGATGTTGGCGGGGGCGTTGCATGAGGTGCTTTCCGAGGGGATGGTGACCGAAATGAGCGCCGCGGGCGGGCTGATCATCGTCGCCATCGGACTGAAACTGCTGCGGGTGAAAGACATACGGATCGCCAATTTCCTGCCGGCGCTGGTCATTGCCCCGCTGGTGGTGGCGTTCCTTCCCACGTTGAAGACCTGGTGGGCGGTGATCTGGGGTTGAGGATCCCCCGGTGCCGCCCTGTCCACTCCAAACGCGCACCCGTTCAACCGATTCGGGAGACATGACCCCATGAGACTGGAACAATTCCCTCAAAACGTGCGCGAGCGCATCCTGCCGCAACCGGCGGGGACCTACCGCTACCGGTGCTACGCGTGCCAGGCTGAATACGGCATCGAGACCCTCCTCTACACCTGTCCGGAATGCCGCGGCGTGCTCATGATTCGTGACGTGGAATGGGAGCGGCTCAAGCAGGTTCCCGGCCCCGGATGGCGCGAAATCTTCGACTACCGGACCATGGTGACGGAACCGGCGCTCCGGGGCATTTATCGGTTCCACGAGCTGCTGGGTTCCATCCTGCCGCTGGACGCCGTCGTTTACCTGGGCGAGGGGCACACGCCCCTGGTCCGGGCCAACGCGAGGCTCCGTGACTGGGCGGGCATGCCGTTCGCCTTCAAAAACGACGGTCAGAACCCCAGCGCGTCCTTCAAGGACCGGGGCATGGCCAGCGCCTTCAGTTACCTCAACCATCTGATCCGATCCCGAGGTCTGGAAAACGTCCTGGCGGTGTGCGCGTCCACAGGGGACACGTCCGCGGCGGCGGCGCTCTATGCGTCGTACCTGGTCGACGGGGTCACCTCGGCCGTGCTGTTGCCTCACGGCAAAGTGACCCCTCAGCAGCTGAGCCAACCCCTGGGAAGCGGGGCGCGGGTCATCGAAATTCCGGGGGTCTTCGACGACTGCATGAAGATCGTCGAACACCTGGCCGACCGCTATCCGGTGGCGCTCATGAATTCCAAGAACGCCTGGCGAATCCTGGGGCAGGAATCGTACAGCTACGAAATCGCCCAGGCCTGCGACTACGATGTGGGGCACCTGGTCGTGGTGGTTCCCATCGGGAATGCGGGAAACATCACGGCGGTCCTCGAAGGCTTTTTGAAACTCCTGGATCTGGAGATCATCACGGCGCTTCCCACCATCTTGGGGGTCCAGTCGGAACACGCCAACCCGGTTTACCTCTACTACCTGGAATCCGACCCGGCGCGGCGCACGTTCCGGCCGGTGACGGTGCGACCCAGCGTGGCGCAGGCGGCCATGATCGGAAACCCGGTGTCCATGCCCCGGGTGATCCGGCTGGTGGAACGGTACCGCGCCGTCGCCGGCGAGCGGAGCGTCCAGGTGACGGAAGTGACCGAACAGGAAATCATGGACGCCATGCTCACCGCCAACCGCAACGGCCACATCGCGTGCACCCAGGGCGGGGAATGCCTGGCGGGCCTCAAGCGGGCCTTGCACGAAGGGCGGATTTCCGGCGACCGGGAAGCGGTGCTGGACGCCACGGCGCACGCACTCAAGTTCGCCGTTTTCCAGGAGAAGTATTTCGAAGATCGGTTCGAGCCCGATTTCGAGGTAACGCCCAGGGCCGAGCTGCGCAATGCGCCGGTGCTGGTTCGGCCGCCGGAAGGGGTGGCCGGGCCGGTCCCGGGCCGTTCCATGGATCCCGATGCGTTCCGGCGATTCGTGGAGAGCACCGCCGCGGAAATAGCCGAACGGTTGAACTTGAAGGAAGTTCGGAGTTGAGAAGGCCATGAGCTGTTCGAAACATTCCGGGCTGCGTCGCGGAGTCGGCGGCGCGGGGGAGGAAGGCATGAGTTCCATACTGCCCTACAAGGACGTGTGGCCCAGGCTGGGAGACGAGGTCTTCGTGGCGCCCGGGGCCTGGGTGATCGGCGACGTGGTCGTGGGCGATCGCTCCAGCATCTGGTTCAACACGGTGGTGCGGGGCGACGTGAACACCATCCGCATCGGGTGCGAAACCAATATCCAGGACAACGCCTCGCTTCATGTGACGGGAATCCGCTTTCCGCTCATCATCGGGGACCGGGTGACCGTGGGGCACCGGGCCATCGTGCACGGCTGCACCGTCGAGGACGAGTGCCTGATCGGCATGGGGGCCATCGTCCTGGATGGAGCCCGGATCGGCAAAGGGTCCGTCGTGGCTGCGGGGGCGGTGGTGAGTCCGGGGATGGAAGTACCGTCCGGATGCGTGGTGATGGGCGTTCCGGCGGAAGTAAAAAAAGACTTGGGCGAGGAAGAAACGGCGCGTCTCCGGGAAACGGCGCTTCACTACATCAAGCTCGCCTCCCACTACCTTCACCCTGAAACGTGGCAAAGGGAAAGAAGCATCAAGGGGTTTATCGGCTGAGGGGTGCCGGGGTGGGGCGACGAAGCCGCTGTGCACCCGTTAGAGGCCGTCTGACAATACCCTTCACCCTTCTGGGGATGGAGTGTCCGTTTTTTCGCACAGGGGCGTTTGGCGAACGGCACTTGAGGAGCGACTCATGCCCTGAAGAAGCCGGCTTGCCGGCGATCAACGTCTTTCATGAGCTTGTTTTTGGACAAGCTCTCACGGGCCGTTTCCGGCCGGACCTTCGCGGCCGGTCGCCGTGTACGTCCTGACGAAAGCCTCGGCGAGGCCTTCGAGGAGGGCTTCGGCCGATTCCAGTTCCGAAGCGTTCTCGAAGTCGGAACCGAAGGCGATGAGAACGCGGTGAAAGGGCGAAGGCTTTCGGCCCCAGCTTGCGTACGGGATCTTGATTTCTTCGTAACTTTCGCCTCGAAAGAGATACTTCCCGAATCGGTCGGTACCACCAGGGCGGAAGGGCCAGTCCAGTTTCAGAGCGAAAAGGCGCCGGGCCGCCCGCTTCAGCCCGGCATCCCCCAGGCGCTCCGGCTTCAACGCTTCGCCGGCCCGTTCCGAGAGGAGTGCGTACCAGCCCTTCACCAGGTCGATGTCGGTGATGGTCAACCCGTAAAGGTACCAGTCGTCCACCGAGTCCACCACCAGGCGCTGTTCGGCCGCGCTGAGGTAATGGTAGGACAGGCAGTAATGGCCGTCGCAAAGTTCCCGCCCGTAAAAGGAGCGGTCTCGCAGGTCGCGGCCGCAGGGACCCTGGGGGTGAAGGAGGCACCCCACTTTCAGGCAAGCCGCATCCAGGAAACCGGCGAATTCGCAGTTGAAGACGCCGGCGAAGCGCTTGGCGCGGCCGTTGTCTTCTGGGCGGAACCTCCGGCTGTGGGCGGCGATGGCTTCCTCGGTGCAGCCTTCTTCCCCGGAAACGGCGTCCCGGTTTCGACTCAGGCGCGCCGCAACCGCATCGCGTTCGTTTTCGATGAAATTATAGATCCCGCAGCAGGCGGCGCACGACTTCCTCGAGTCCGGCTGACAAAGATGCATGGGAAATCGAGACCGCACGGCGCACCTGTCAGGAATCAGGCAGGAATCCAGGCATCCGTGGGGAGGAGTTCCAGGAGTGCTTCGTTTTCCGAGATCCTTTCGCGGTGGACGATGCGGCGCCGCGCCAGCTCGTGGAGGGCCCGCTGGAGGGTTTCGCCGTCGCCCGTCCAGCGGCTTTCCAGGTTGCCCAGTGTAGGAGAGACGTCGTCGTCCAACAGCGAGCAGATGAGGAGATACAGCGAGGTGGCTTCGACGCTCACCTTCATGGAAAAGATGGCCTGGTCCATGTGCATCGGAAGAAAATCCCCTCCCCCCTTGGCCCGGTCAAGCCAAAGCCTTAGAAAAAACGCTTTTCCACTCCATCGATCCTCATCTTAGCGGGAGCGTGCGGCGTGCCGCAACGTTTTTTCACGCCGAGAATGTCTTGACGGCCGGTTCACGCGGGAGGCGATGGGCGAGCGCAGCCGGCGGGATTCGGCTCCCCGGATCGTCCGGGCTCAACAGACAGGGCCAAGCGCCCCGATTGCGGCCCAGGAAGGGATATGGTATGCGTGTTCGAAATCGATCGGGGCTTCGGCCGGGAGGCCGTTTCCGGCCCGTCGATCCGAACGTGCTGACGGAGGAACGTCTTGCTGATGAAAAAGGAAGGCCATCGACTGGTGGCCGACGAAAGAGCCTTCCTCGATTACCTGGAAGCACGCCTGAACAGCCTGGCGGAACTTTTCACCAACCTGGCCATGAGCCTCACCGTGGTCTCCTTCGCGCTGGTGTGCTTGTACCTCAGGGTGCCCACTTACGTGTACTTTCTGGCCTTCCTGATTCCGTTCTTTGTCCGGGGATTCGTTCTGCAGTGGTTGAGCGGATGGATTCGGCGGGAATTTGCGGAAATCTATCCCGGTCCTCCGGATCGATGAGTTGGAGGGGGAAGAAGGGAAGCAGGTGATGCGGGAAAAGGATTGGGAGCCGCTGAAGTCCGAATGGAAGGCCTCGCTTGAAGCGATCTGGAGGGCGGTGCCCAAGGCTTACCGGAACGAACGTTCCATGAAGCGGACGCTGCAGTGCCATCTTTTCGGGCAGTTGAAGGCGATGGGGTTCCAGGTGGTGGCGGACTATTATCCTCCCCGGATCGCCGATCATCCGGTGGACCTCCTGGCCTTGAACGATGCGGAAGAGATCGTCTACGCCGTCTGCTTCGACAGCCTTGTGAGCCTTTATGCGGTCAAGGGCCTCTCGAGCTTCGATGCTCGGCACAAGGTCATCTTCACCACCGGGCCCCTGGAAAAGAAGGTCGAAGAAAGCCGCTTTTTTTTGAAGCCCGGAATCGACCACGTGCATCTCAAACCCTTCGGCTGAGCAAGGCGGCCCTGGGGAACGCTCGCCCCGGGGCCTTGTACATTTGGTAACAAGCCAGAATGAATGGCGATTTCTCCTTGACTTTCGGCAAGGTGCCGTGTCATAGAACCAGGTAGGTGTTTCGGTCTCGGGCGACTCGAAGGTGTGTTTCGATGAAGCCACAGAAAGGAGGTGACATCGCTGGGTTAGGTTGTCATTCAAGCGTTTTCCTCTTATGGGTCTCCGCAGAAATCCCCTTTCGACGACCTCCGAAGTGACGGCTGGTCGGAATCTCGATCGAAGTAAGGTTCTTCTTCCCTTTTCGCGTTGTTGTTCCTTCTGCGATGGTTTCGGATTTTTCATCCGCTGAATTCGTAGCCGTTCGTCTCGTTTTATCGTCCTTTAATCGAAACTCTTGGGTGCACTTTTTACCTGAACGAATGACATCCCGTGGGCACTTGGAAGGCCGCCTCACCGGGCGAACCCCTTGTTTTTCGAGGAATCGCCGCAGGGTTCGGCACCGGAAAGGGGGCGGTGGAGGGGTTGCAACCAAACAGCATGGGAGGTTTGACACATGGCAAGTGCTCAGCAACCTTTGGAGAAGGTACCCGGCAAAGCGTGGCAGGTGGTTTTTGCGGGTACCGTGATCAACCTTTGCCTCGGTTGTCTTTACGCCTGGAGTGTCTGGGTCAAGTATCTCACCGATGAGGCCCTCATGACCCAGCAGGGCTGGGTGCCGCTCACGGCCGAGCAGGCGTCCAACCCGGCGTCCCTGTGTATCCTCGTCTTTGCACTTCTCATGATTCCCGGCGGCCGCATCCAGGACCGGTATGGTCCCAAGATCGCGGCCTCCATCGGCGGCATCGCCATCGGGATCGGGCTTCTCATCGCCGGTGCCATGAAGAGCTACGCCGGGATTCTGCTGGGGTTCGGCATCGGCGGCGGCATCGGGATGGGCGTGGGTTACGCGGCGCCGACTCCCGCGGCTCTGAAATGGTTCGGAGCTCACAAGCGTGGCCTCATCGCGGGGCTCGTGGTGAGCGGGTACGGTCTGGCCGCCTTCTACGTGGCTCCCCTGGCGAAGTGGCTCATTACCAGCTACAGCATGAGCGCGTCGTTCTACGTGCTGGGAGTCGCTTACCTGGTCGTGATCCTGCTTGCGGCCCAGTTCCTGGCCTGGCCGGAACCGGGCTATGTCCCGCCGCCGCCTCCGACCACGGCGGTCAGCGCGGCCAGGGCGGCCACGCAGACCCGCTACGACTGGAGTGCGGGTGAAGTGGTTCGGACGTGGCAGTTCTACGCGCTGGTGCTCATGTTCTGCATCAACACCCAGGCGGGGCTCCTGCTGATCGGTCACGTGGCCAAGATGATCGCCGGCATCATGGCGGCGGGCTACCTGCTGGTTTCTTGGGGTGCCGTCTTCAACTCGGTGGGCCGGATCGGAACGGGCATCATCTCCGATAAGATCGGCCGGAGCAACGGCCTCATCGTGAACTACATCGCGGCCGCCCTGGTGATGTTCCTCCTGCCGTATCTCTTTTCCATCAAGAACATTCCGCTGCTCTTTCTGGCCTGCGCCGTCGGTTTCTGGTGCTACGGCGGCGGGTTGTCGCTGTTTCCGTCGTTCACGGCGGACTTTTTCGGTCCGAAGAACCTGGGATTCAACTACGGCCTGGTGTTCATCGGCTGGGGTCTCGGAGCGTTCATGCCCAAGCTGGCCGGCCGGATTTACGACCGTTACCAGAGCTACGATTATGCGTTTTATATTGCCGGCGTCCTCCTGATCATCGGTATCGTGATGGCGCTGGTGACCAAGAGACCGCGGTACGCGACCGAGTGATCTGAAACCGGCGCGGTTCGAAAGCGAAGAGACCGGAATCGGCAAAGGGGCGGAGGACAATCCGCCCCTTTTTTCGTACGGATCGGCCTGAGAGGGTGTTTTGTGGACGAAGCGTTGAGCACCGTGTCCGCCACGAAAAAAGGGGTGGTTCACTGCAGTGAGCGGGAAATGGAGGACGTGGCGGAGGTCTTCGCCGACTGGGAAACGGAGGTGGATCTGCAGTCGGTGGAAGGCTTGGCGGAACTGGAAGGCATGAGCGACCGCACCATCGGGCTGATCCTGTACTGCGTCAGCATCGACCAGAAGCGCCCGGAACTCCACGTCAAGCGCATCAAGAAGACCGCCGGCCACGGGGTGCCCCTCATGGTGCTGGTTCCCGCCGAACGCGGCGGGATCATCCGGCCGGTGATGCAGGCGGGCGCCGACGACTACTGGGTCCTTCCCCTGGATCAGGGGGCTTTTCCCGCGCGCCTGCGGGTGCTCATGGAATGGGGGGAAAACCGCCGGTCCTGGGGAACCTCCACGGTGGAGGCGGTCTGCGGAAAGCCGGAGCGGTCGCTGCTCGAGCGGGCGGTGGCGTGGTTGAGCGGCCGCATCGGTGCCGGCCGCCGCCGGGTATCGACGGAAACCGCCGAAATGGCGATTTTGGGCGGGCGCTGGGAGAAACTGACCCGCCTGGGGTTCGGCAGTTTCGGGGAGGTGTGGCGGGTCCGCCACCGGGAAACGGGTGAGCAGGCAGTGGCCAAGATCCCGCACGAAGAGCGGCTCAACCAGAAATTCCTCATGGAGGCGGCCATCCTCAAACGGCTGCTCGGGCATCCTAACGCCGTGCAGATTCGGGAGGTCCTGCGGACAGCGGGTCGAATCACCCTGATCCAGGAATACGTGTCCGGGATGACGCTCCAGGAACGGCTGGATCAGGGCATGGAAAGCGGGGTCAAGGAGCGGGTGTTTTTGCAGCTGCTGGACGTGATGGCCTATGCTCACGGCAAGAAGATCGTCCACCGTGACATCAAGCCCGAAAACATCGTGATCACTCCGGAAGGAGAACTCAAGCTTCTCGATTTCGGCACGGGAAAGGACCTGAGTCGCCGGAGCATCAGCAGCACCGTGATCGGGTCCCGGCCGTACATGGCCCCGGAACAGATCCTGGGTCGCAGCCGCATGGCCAGCGACGTCTGGGCGCTCGGCATCCTCCTCTATGCGCTCGCCACCGAATGTCTGCCCTTTTATGCCGAAAACGAAAAGGAATTGATGGACCTGATCCTGGAATCTCAGCCGGAACGGCCGACCCGCCTGGAACCCGGGCTGGCGCCGTCGCTGGAGGCGCTGATCCTGAGGTGCCTCGAAAAGGACTGGACGAAGCGCTTCAAGGACGCCGGGGCCTTGCGGGACGCCCTTCTGGACGCCTTTCCCGATTTCGGTTCCGGAAAGGTGCTGCCTTCGAGTTCTTGACGGGGGGCCTGGTGCGGCTTGCGGCACCGGTCACAGCCTCTCGGGGTAAGAGGCCATCCTCGCCCACCGGGTGTCGAAGAACCCCGCCACGTCGCAGACCATGATGAGGATATCCAGGTTGCGGTTGTAGATGTCCTTGACCAGGCCCTCGATGACGGCCTTGCAGCCGAACCCGGCGTTTCGGAACGCTCGGATGGCTCCCACGGAGTCCAACGGGATTTCCGCCCAGAGCTTTTCGATGCCCAGTTCCGAAGCCAGATCCACCAGTTCGTTGAGCATGAGTGTCGCCATGCCGCGGTTCTGGAACTTGGGCGAAACCACGGTGCGGACTTCGCCGATGTGGCGTTTCCAGCCGTAGGGAATGCGGTGGAGGGTGACGTCGGCGGCGATTTCATCGTCCACCAGCCCCAGCAGCGGCACGACGCGACTGTAGTCCAGTTCCTGGGCCCATTCCCGGATCACCTGGCGATCCTTAACGTTGTGTCGGATGAACATGAGCAGGTCGTCGGAGAGCGCCTGGAAGAATCGGTACAAGGCCTCTTCGTCTTCCTTGGTCATGGGCCGGATGGTGACGATGGTTCCGTCCTTCAGCTTTCCCTTCTTGCTGCCGAACATAGCCTTCCCCCTCTCTCGCTTCGCCTTTCAGCGATAGACCGTGGAAACGGGCCAGCGATTTCAGATGCCGTCGAGCAGGCGGAGCGCCAGGTAATCGGGCAGCCCCGCCTTGAGAATCTTGGCCTGCGCCGTGCCGATATCGTAGGGAACCGCCCGAAAGACGACGGCTTTACGGTCGGCGTCGAGGATGAGGTAATGGGCCCGGTTGTCGCGCTGGCGCGGTTGCCCGACGCTTCCCGGGTTGATGAGGTAGGTGTGGTCAGGATCCAGGGACATGGGTCCGGGCAGGGGCCGCTGAGCCATCACCTTGCCCCGGTAGTCTCGGATCCAGAGCCTCTGGATGTGCGTGTGACCGTGGAAACAGACATGCACCTCGGGGAAGTGCTTCCGGAGCAGGTTGAAGGTCCGTTTGGCCTGGAACATGTTCATGATGTAAGTGTGGACGCTTTCAGGGGTTCCGTGACAAAACAGGTAGCGCTGGTTGAGATGCACGGTGAGGGGCAGGGTCCTCAGGTAGTCCACCTCGTGGTCCGTCAGTTGATCCTTGGAATAGAGAAGGGCCTGGTGAGCCAGCACGTTGAAGGTTTCGGCCGTTTCCGGTTCAAAGACGCCCAAGTCGTGATTGCCGAGGGTTCCCACCGCGCCCGTCGCGGTGTGCAGCAGTTCCAGGGTTTCTCGGGGGTTGGCGTTGTAGCCCACCAGGTCGCCCAGGTGAACGACGGAATCCACCCCGTCGCGCTCCAGGGCCTTCACAACGGCCTGCAGCGCTTCCAGGTTGCCGTGGATGTCGGAAATGACAGCGATGCGAGCCATGATCGCGCTCCAAGCCATGCCGAAGGCGCTCGAGCGGGCGGCGCCGTTCACACCACCAGCACGGGTTCCCGAAGGATCGCTTCAATGGCCTTTTCGGCGGAAGCTGCGAGCCCGGGGTGAGTTTCCTTGAGGGATTCCACCTGGCGGAGGTGATCGGCGGTGCGGAGGACCACCATGGCCAGGTCCCCCTCGTCGATTCCGGAAAGACTTCGGACCGTATCCCAGTCTTCCCCCTTCGCCCAGTGATACACCACCACCACGGTCCAGAAGGGGAGGGGAGGCGTCGTGAACCCTTCGTTGTGCAGCCGTTCGCGGAGTCGGTGCAGGACTTGAAGCAGCGTGAAGAAGGGTTTCGCCAGTTCGGGATACTTCCAGACCAGGGCGGACAGCTGCATTTCTCCCGGCCGTTCCCGATCCATCACGAAGGGTGCGATGAGTGCGGCCAGGAGTGCGGGGTCCTGTTCGGGAAAGACGCCTTGGCGGATGCCTTCTGAAATGAGCAGCGGCTGGTCCAGGCGAAGCTTGGAAGCCCAGAGGCCGTCCCGGGTGAGGTATCCGTGTTCGTCCACGTAGCCTTCGGCCTGGAGAAACCGAAAATGGTGCAGGAACGAACGCCACAGTTCCTCCTGGATCGTCCGGATTTCCGCGTGGTGGGCGAAGTAGTCCTGGATCAGGCGCGAAAAAGGGTGCCGCGTCGATTTCTGGCACGGTCCGTACAGGGCGCAGCGCGAACACGGCAGGGACCCGGCGGCCAAGGCCGCCTCCTTGAGGTCCCTGCCGACCGCCTGAACCGGGGCGGGTTCTTCGGTCGGTGTGTCTCCACGAAAGAGAGACCGGAAGGGTCTTTCGACCTGCTCCGCGACCAGCACTTCCCAGCCTTCCCGATCGGAGAGATCCGGAAATTCCGGCAGCTTCTCTCCGATGTCCCGGATGCGCCGGCCCTGGATCCGGTGAACCCTCACGGCGCCGTGACGCCACTGCAGGGGAAAGGCGAGACGCACGGCGCCCACCGATGCTTCATCGCCTTCGGGAGGTTCCACCACCAGGTAGGGGGTCCCTCTCCGGCTCAGCAGGAGGCGGCCCGGGTGGAGCAATTTCTGGATCGACCAGAGGAAGGTCTGGCGTTTGAGGGCCTTGCGGGCCTTTTTCTGTTCCGTCTGAAGCTGCATGTAGCGGGGCCGGACTTCCGCCAGGGCTTCCGGCGACCCGCAGGCCATGTCCGGGACCCATTGGGCGAAGGCCTTCCGGAAGCGTTCGCTGGTTTTTCGGGTTTCCGTTTCCTGGCTGAGGTTCTGGAAGGTGGCGAGAGACTGTGAAAAGAGGGTTCGGATTTCTTCCGGGCGGTGCGAGAGCAGCAGATTCAGCACCATGGAGAAATTCACCCGGATCTGGCTCTGAATGGCGTCGGGCGGCGAATGCAGCAGGTCATGGAGGAGTTCGGGATTCTGGTAGCGGCCGGGCAACACCAGGACGAAGCCGATCTTGTCCATGCCCCGCCGCCCCGCGCGCCCCGTCATCTGGAGCAGGTCCGTGGCCGAAAGCTCCACGAATTCCCGCCCGTTGAACCGGTCGCTCTGGGGAATCACCACCGTGCGCGCCGGAAAATTCACGCCGGCGGCCACCGTGGAGGTGGAGAAGATCGCCTCCAGATAACCTTCTTGCATCAGCTGTTCCAGAAGCAGCTTCCAGTGGGGCAGCTGGCCGGCATGGTGGGCGCCCACCCGGCATCGTTTCAGGATCGGCAGGTGGCGATGGCCTTTCAGGAACGGCCAGCGATCAAGAAGTTCGCGCAGACGGTGGTGAAAGTCGTCGGTGCCCGATGCCTTCGGTTTCCGAGGTTTGGACGGGCACAGGGTGATGGCCCGCTCACAGTCGGATCGGGACTTCATGAAGAAGATCGCCGGAAGGAGATTGGCCTGACGAAGGGCATCCAATATGCGGGCCACGTCCGGGAAATCGCGCCGGGCAAAGGCTCTGGAGTCGATCTCCCGGATGGGCCCGTGAAGGCCTCTCCGGCTGGAAAGCGGCGTGAGTTCCCCATGGGGGAACAGGAAGAGCGGGAAAAGGGGGACCGGCCGCTCGTGGGCCGTCACCCAGCGGCAGGGGTGGTGGCGCAGCCACTCGAGCCAGTCGCAAATTTCCCGGGCGTTTCGTATCGTTGCGGAAAGAAGCAGGAGCCGCACTCGTGTGGGAAGGTAGATCAGGATCTCCTCCCAGACCACTCCGCGGTCCTCGTCTCCCAAGTAGTGTGCTTCGTCCATCACCACCAGGTCCACCTGGAAGTCTTCGCCGCGATGCATGGCGTCGTAAAGCTGGTTTCGGAGGATTTCGGTGGTTCCCACGATGATGGGGGCGTCGGGGTTTTCCTTGCGGTCGCCGGTGAGGATGCCGACGTTTTCGATGCCGAAGATGCGGCCGAATTCTTCCAGTTTGGCGTTGGAAAGCGCCTTGAGCGGCGAGGCGTACCAGCTCTTTGCACCTTGATCGAAGACCTTCTTGATGGCTTCGATGGCGATGTAGGTCTTCCCGGCCCCGGTGGGGGCCGTCACCAGGACGTCGGATTCCTCTATTTTTTCAAGTGCTTCGACCTGGTAAGGGTCGGCAACGAACGGTTGAGGTTCCGGGATGCCGATGCGGTCCAGCACGGGGCGGACCCGCTTGTGGATGTTCAGCTGAAAGGGGGTGTTCTCCGAAGGAGCCTCCGCCTTCTGTCTCGCGGGAGGTCTGCCCCGCCGCCTGTCGTAGCGTCTTGTCTTCAAAGTATTCTCGAAAAGTTTCCCACCTGAGAGTTGTCATTTGCTAGGGTACACCCATTTGTAACTGGCAGGGGCGGTTCTGCCAAGAGACAAGCGAGAGGGGGCCGCCCGCCGAAACGCAATCCGCGAGACCGTGAATCGGTGCGAAAGGACGAGCATCCCATGACGGACCCCATCGGCCTACCGGAACAGGGCCCGGAAGCTCCGCACGTCACGACGCTTCGCATCCCACTCTACGAAGTGGACCTGGGGCAGGGCGTGTACCACGGCAACTACTTCCACCTGTTCGAACTGGCGCGGGAGGCGTTCCTGCGCGATATCGGTCATCCCTATCCTCAACTCATGGCCCAGGGCGTGCACCTCACCATCGTGGAACTCTCGTGCACCTACCGGCGGCCGCTCCGCTACGACGATCGCGTCGTGATAGAGACCCGCGTTGGGTGGATACGCCGCCGGAGCCTGAATTTCGCGCAGCGCATCCTGAGACCGACGGCCGATGATCCCGCTGGGGAACGCTGCACCGAGGCCGCCTTCAACATGGTTTGCGTCAGCTTCGAGGGGCGTCCCACCGCTTTACCGGCGGACTTCGCCGAAGGGCTGCGAGGGTGGCTCAGCAACGGCGAACGCGGGTGACCCCCGGCCTCGGGCCAATGGAGCGGAAAGCCCCGTTGCATCCCGTGGATTTCTTCCGCATGCCGCGACGGCGTGGGGTGCCTGCCACGCGGGATCTACAGCCGCAGGAGGGTGATTTCGTAGCGCCGGATGGCGGGGTCCGGGGTGATGGTGGCCACGATGGAAAACAGTCGGCCGCGGATGCCGAGGGTGTTCAACGTCCGCCGGTCGACGTCCAGTTCGTGCACGGTGCAGGGCTGTTTCTGAAGCACGTTCCCATCGGCGTCGAAAAGGGTGAGGAGCACCCGGCGATTGGAAAGATCTTCGTGGGCGCTGATCACGTTTCGGACCGCCAACAGGGCTCCGTCGTCCTTGAGCCGGACCCATTCGGAAAAATCACCTTGAGAGTGCAGGGAAATCCCGTAAAGGTTCGCCGTGCTCCGGGCGTTCATGGCGTCCTCACGGCTTGCCGGAAGCCGTCCCGGGATCTCATCCGGTTTCAGCGGTTCGTAGGATTCCTCCAAGGGAATCTTCTGGAGGATTTCTTTCTGGAAGAGCGCCCATTCCTGGGGGCTCATGGATTCGGCCGCCTCCAGGCCGCCGCCGGCCGCCTGCGGATCGAATTCACTGGCCGATACCACTTCCTCGATGGACAGCACCTGCTGCTTGGGGATGCCCGCCACGCCTCCGGGCATTTCGAACCGGATGTGCCCCTGTTCCTCCCAGCAGTAGGGCACCTCCAGCCGGTTCCCGTCGGCGAGGTAAATCCTCACGGGACCGGCCCCCAGGAGCGGGGGGCTTCCCGCCAACACCGTGAAGCTCAAGAGGCCCGTGAAACAAAACGCCAGCCGGCGAAGGTTCCTTGCCATCATGCGTCTACTCCCTGTCCGGTGTGTTCCCGGCCGCTGATGATGCCACATTTGCTGTTTTTGAACCCTTTTGATATAGAAGTGTATCGGCTGTCGCCCAAGATAGCAAAAGCGATGATGTGGGGTCCACGTTCTATTTTGCAGAAGACGAGAAGATCCCGGCATCCATTTCTCGTCGATGTTCAAGTTCTCTCTGAGAAAGGAAGAGCAGCAACCGTGCCTTTTATCGAGTCTTTTTGGTCCCTTTGCAAACGTCTTTTGGGGTTGGCGGCGGAACCGGTGAAGGAAGCGCCCCCCTCCGCCGAAGAAACGCCGCCCGAACCCGTCCCGGCGGAAGCGCCGTCGGAGGACGATTCCGAGGCTTCCGGGATCGCTCCCAGGAAGGCCGTCTCGGAACTGGCCACGGGAACCCCCTTCGATTCCCTGAACCTTCGGGAGGAAATCCTCAAGGGGCTCCGGGATGCCGGGTTCGAACGCTGCACGCCCATCCAGGACAAGACGCTCCCGCTGACGCTCAGCGGCCGCGACGTGGCGGCCCAGGCCCAGACGGGCTCGGGCAAGACGGCGGTCTTTGTCCTCACCATCTTTCAGCGGCTCCTCTCCCAGCCCGGCCTGGAAGGTCACCAATCCCGGGCGCTCATCGTGGCGCCCACCCGGGAACTGGCGCTGCAGATTCACGAAGACGCCCGGCTGCTCGGCCGCTACTGCCCGTTCACCACGGCGGTGATCTACGGCGGGGTGGGCTACGACAAGCAGATCGAGAAACTGCGGCAGGGAGCCGACATGGTCGTCGCCACCCCCGGGCGCCTCATCGACCTCATGAAACAGGGGATTTTCAAACCCGACGACGTGTCCTTTCTGGTGATCGACGAAGCCGACCGGATGTTCGACATGGGTTTTGTCAAGGACCTCCGCTACATCATGCGGCGCCTGCCGCCGTACAACCGCCGGCAGAGTATGCTCTTTTCCGCGACGCTTTCCCCCCGGGTCCTGGAACTCACCTACGAATTCATGAACGCTCCGGAGGAGGTGGTCATCAACCCCGAGGAGCTGGTGGTCGGCACGGTGGAGCAGACCCTGCACCACGTGGGAAGAGCCGAGAAGTTTTCGCTGCTCCTCGGATTGCTCAAACGTGAGGCGGCCGAGCGGGTGCTGATTTTCACCAACACGAAGATTCAAGCCACCAGGCTGGCCGACCGTCTCCACGCCTGCGGTTACGAGGCCACGGCCATCACGGGGGACCTGCCCCAGAAAAGCCGGGTGAAGATCCTGGGGAAATTCAAGGACGGAAGCGTGACCATCCTGGTGGCCACCGATGTGGCTTCACGGGGCATTCACGTGGAAGACATATCCCATGTGATCAACTACGACGTTCCCCAGGACCCGGAAGAGTACATCCACCGCATCGGGCGGACCGCCAGGGCCGGGAAGCGGGGGCGGGCCATCACCCTGGCGTCCGAGGACGATGTCTATCACTTGGAAGCGGTGGAAAAGCTCCTGGGCGAAAAGATTCCCGTGGTCTGGCCCGAGGAGGACTGGTTCGTGAAAGAGCCTCCCAGGAAACGGGAACGTGCGCCTCGGCCCGGAAAACCCAAGCCCAGACCGGGAAAGCCCCCCAAGGGAACCGCGACCGGGGAAGCCGCCAGGGGTAAGAATCTTTCCGGTGCCGGCGCCAAGGGTAAGCCTAAGAGGAGGCGGCGGCCCAAACGATCGTCCAAGCCCGGGGAGCCGCGCCGGGACGAGCGGCGGAAGTCCCAGGAGACCGTCGACTAGAGCGTCGTTGGTCCTGCCGGATGTGGTCCCGCATCCGGAAAGATCCGCAGGCCGTGGATTCCGGCCGACAGGCGCCGGCGGCGGGGCCTCCATCGCCAACCCTTCAGACTCAGACGAAAGGATAGAGCCTCATGAACTTATTTGTATCGGGATCGTTGGCCTACGACCGGATCATGGATTTTCCGGGCCATTTCGCAGACCATATCCTTCCCGACAAGATTCACGTGCTCAACGTGTGCTTCAATATCAACGGTCTGGTGGAAAAGTTCGGCGGAACCGCCGGCAACATCGCCTACACGCTGTCGCTCCTGGGGGAGCGTCCCCGGATCGTCGCGGCGGCCGGAAACGATTTCGACCGGTATGAGCGCTGGCTGGTGGAAAACGGCCTTTCGTGCAGCCATATCCGGAAGGTCGACGACGTCCCCACGGCGGGTGCCTACATCACCACGGATCTTGCCGACAACCAGATCACGGCGTTCAACCCGGGAGCCATGCTTTACCCGGCGGAGTTGCCGGACTGGAATGCCCCGGGCGACGATGTCCTGATCCATATCGGTCCCGGCAACAAGCAGGACATGACGGCCTTTGCCGAAAAAGCCCGGCGTACCGGGGCCTCTTTCATCTTCGATCCCGGCCAGAGCCTCAACATCTGGACCGGCGAGGAACTCAGGGAGGTCGTGCGCGGCGCCCTTTGCTTCATTTCCAACGACTACGAGTTGACCCATTTTCTCAAGATGACCGGCTGGAAGATCCAGCAGTTGTTCGAACACGTCCGGATGGTGATCACCACCCAGGGGCCGGAGGGCAGCGTCCTGAACGTTCGGGGGGACAAAACGCTGGTTCCTGCGTCGAAGGTCAAGGACGTCGTCGATCCCACGGGAGCCGGCGATGCCTACCGGGCGGGACTGCTCAAGGGACTCGTCAACCGCTTCGATTGGCTCACCTGCTGCCAAATGGGCAGCGTGGCCGCGACCTACGCCGTGGAATGCCACGGCACCCAGGAACATCGTTTCGACTGGGGCGATTTCCTCGCGCGCTACGAAAGGAATTTCGGGCCGCTGGCTCCGGATATCTCGCCGGAGGCGCCTACTGGACGAGAAGCATCTGCCCGCGGAGCCGCCTGATTTCATCACGGAGGGCCGCGGCCTTTTCGAATTCCAGCTGTGCCGCGGCTTCCTTCATCGCTCTTTCCAGATCACGGACCCGATCCTCCAGTCGGCCGCCTTTCGCTTCGGCCAGGGTCGCCTGGTCCTCCATGAGGACATCCAGGTCGAAGGCCGCTTCCTTGGGACGGTATTCAGCCAGAATGTCGGGGATGTCCTTCTGGATCGTCCGAGGCACGATCCGGTGTTCCTCATTGTAGCGAAGCTGGATCTTGCGCCGCCGCTCGGTTTCTTCAATGGCCCGGCGCATGGAATCCGTCATGGTGCCGGCGTAGAGGATCACGGTGCCGTCCACATTGCGGGCGGCCCGGCCCGTGGTTTGGATGATGGAACGTTCGGAGCGCAGGAACCCTTCGCTGTCGGCGTCGAGAATGGCGACCAGGGAGACTTCCGGGATGTCCAACCCCTCGCGAAGCAGGTTGATCCCGACCAGCACGTCGTATTCGCCGAGCCGAAGGTCTCTCACCAGTTCGATGCGCTCCAGGGTGTCGATGTCCGAATGCATGTAACGGACCCGGATGTTGAGGTCCGACAGATATTCGGTGAGGTCTTCGGCCATGCGCTTGGTGAGCGTCGTGACCAGGACCCGCTGGCCGGCAGCCGCCCTCTTTCTGATTTCCCCGATCAGATCGTCCACCTGGTGCTCCGCAGGTCGCACTTCCACGCGCGGATCCACCAGGCCCGTCGGCCGAATGATCTGCTCCACCACCCTTCCCTGGCTCCGTTCCAGTTCGTAAGCGCCGGGAGTGGCGGAAACATAAACGACCTGGCGGATGCGGCTGCAGAATTCTTCGAAGGAAAGCGGCCGGTTGTCCAAGGCGGAAGGCAGCCGGAACCCGAAACGCACCAGGGTTTCCTTGCGGGAGCGGTCGCCGCGGTACATGCCCTGGAGCTGAGGGATCGTGATGTGGCTTTCGTCGATGAAAAGAAGCCAGTCTTCGGGGAAATAGTCGAGGAGCGTCGGCGGAGGTTCCCCGGGGCTTCGACCGGTCAGATGGCGGGAATAGTTTTCGATCCCCGGGCAGTAGCCCAGTTCCTGCAGCATTTCCATGTCCAGGCGTGTCCGTTCTTCCAGCCGCTGGGCTTCGACGAGCCGGCCCTCCGAATAGAGTTCGTCCAGCCGCCGGACCAGTTCTTCCTTGACGGCCTTGACGGCCCGCTCCAGCGTCTGCCGGTCGGTGACGTAGTGGCTGCCTGGGTAAACGGCGACGGCGTCGAGGCTGCGATAGGTTCGCCCGGTCAGCGGATCGAATTCCTTGACGGCGTCCACCTCGTCCCCGAAGAACTCGATGCGCACCGCCCGGTCCTCTTCGTGCGACGGGAAGACCTCCACCACGTCGCCCCGCACCCGGAAGGTCCCGCGGTGGAAGTCCACGTCGTTTCGTTCGTACTGGATCTCCACCAGCTTTCTCAAGACCGCGTCCCGGGACACCTCCATGCCGGTTCGGAGCTGCAGGAGCATGTTCTGGTAAGTCTCGGGCGATCCCAGGCCGTAGATGCACGAGACGCTGGCCACGATCAGGACATCGCGGCGCTCCAGGAGCGAGCGCGTGGCCGAGTGGCGCATCTTGTCGATGGTTTCGTTGATGGAGGCGTCTTTTGCGATGTAGGTGTCGGTCTGGGGAAGATACGCTTCCGGTTGGTAGTAGTCGTAATAGGACACGAAGTATTCCACGGCGTTGTGAGGAAAGAGCGCCTTGAATTCACCGTAGAGTTGGGCGGCCAGCGTCTTGTTGGGCGCGATCACCAGCGTGGGCCGCTGGATCCGCTGCACCACGTGGGCCATGGTGAAGGTCTTGCCGGAACCGGTGACCCCCAGCAGGGTCTGTTCGCGGACGCCGTCCCGGATGCCCTCGGCCAGGGCGTCCACGGCGCGCGGCTGGTCTCCGGTGAGTTGCCAGTTGGCGATGAGTTGAAACCGGTTTTCCGTTCTGTCCATGCGCTCGAGTCTTCAAGGGTTCGGGGTGGCGCCGTTCAAAATCCATTCTATATTTACCAGAGAGGCGCGAGGCCGCAAAGCACGTCGGGTGGGAAGCAGGGCGGTTGCGCCCCCGCCGGCGAAGGGGCCCGTAGGGATGCGATGGACGTTTCCGGCCGAGAACCTGGAAAGGAGGCGCCATGAAGCTCAAAGGCAAGAAGGCGTTGATTCTCGTCGAAGACCTGTACCAGGAAATGGAAGTCTGGTACCCCCTCTATCGGCTCAAGGAGGAGGGGGCGGAGGTGTTCACCGTTGCACCGGAAAAAGGCCGAATCTACAAGAGTAAGTTGGGATATCCCGTGACCAGCGACATGTCCGCAGACCAAGTCCGGGTGGCCGACTTCGACGCCGTGATCGTTCCGGGTGGCTACGCCCCCGACCTCATGCGCCGACACCCCGCCATGGTCCGGATCGTCTCCCAGGCGCTGGAAGCCGGAAAGGTACTGGCGGCCATCTGTCACGGCGGATGGATGCTGGCCTCCGCCGGTGTCCTCCGGGGAAAGACCGTCACCGGGTTCTTCGCCATCCGGGACGACCTCGTGCATGCCGGTGCCACGTACGTGGACCGAGAAGTCGTGGTCGACGGTCACCTGGTCACATCGCGTAAGCCCGACGATCTTCCGGCTTTCATGGCGGCGGTCATCGACGCCATGAGCCGCTGAACAAGGCCGCGCCAGGAACCGGATCCCCAAACCGAAGCGATTTTCCGTCGGGCGATGTGTTCGATGGGGCACAAAGTCACTTGAAAGATGGGCGTGGCTGGCTTATGGTTCCTAGTAAAGCGCGGCCCGAGAGGCCATACGAAGTGGATCGGCTCGCACCTGTGCCCCCGGCGCTGTGGAGGATGCCATGCTTCCCGCCGTAACCCCTCATGTCGCTCAGCGGCAGGCCATCAATGAAGCCGTTCGAGCCGAAATCAACCTGTGTTACACGTGCGGTTCCTGTGTGGCCGAGTGCCCCGTGAACCGCGCCACCAACCGCCTGCAGCCGCGCACGCTGGTGTGGATGGCCAACCTGGGTCTGCTGGACGAACTGGTCCGCCTTCCGGACATCTGGTTCTGCATCCTCTGCAATCGCTGCAGCCATGTCTGCCCCATGACCGTAAAACCGTCGCGGCTCATCCGCTACCTGCGTTGGGAAGCCGTCCATGGAGGGAGTGCGGCGTCGGGATTTCCAGCACAATGGAAAGCCCTCTACCAGAGCTTTCAGGATGCCCGCTATGCGGCGGCGGCCTTGTGCGGTGAGGGGAAAGGCTTGCCGGCGGATTCCGGAGAGCTTTTCGAAACACGGGGGCCGGCGGGGAACACCGCGCCCCTGGAGGTTTCCCGCGGTGGGGGCGCCGCGGCCAGGCGGTCCCTGGCCCGCGTGGCTTCGGAATACCGGGGGTATCCCACCCATGTTTCTTCGTGCTTTGCGTGCGGTGAATGCAGCAACGCCTGCCCTGTGGCGCTGAACCGGGCGGCCTTCGACCCCCTGGCCATCATCCGTTCCACCCTCGTGGGGGCCGAAGACGAGCTGTTGCGTTCTCCGTCCATCTGGCTCTGCATCGCCTGCGAGAGCTGTTCGCGCACCTGCGGCATGGGGGTCAAGGGGCACTTCGTGATCCGGCGTTTGCAGGAACTGAGCGTTTCGGAGGGAGCGGTGGACGAGAGGTTCCCTCTGCGCTGGCAGGCCTACCAGAGCGCGCTCTATGAAACGTTCGTGGAAAGAGTGGTTTCTCTTCGGGCCGGCCTCTGACCTTGGAGTCGGACGGCTTCGATGGTCGGCAACGGTGAGAGAGATTCCGGCGGGAGGCCGGAGCCAGTTTCCGGGCCCCAGGGTGCCGGGGATTTCATCTTGAAGGGCCGGTTCGCGAAAGGAGGCGGGGCCATGGAAAAGAACGACAACAGGCTGACCAGGGCGGCCATGGGCTGCCAATGTTGCGTGACGGAACTCCCGGAGGGCGCGGACGCCCGATACGGCTGCGAGGAACGGCGAACGGTTTTTACGGAGCGTGAACGGAAGGTGTTGCAGCGTATTCGCCAAGTCCAGGAGCGCGCCGCGGACATCAAGCGCGAAATGGACGGGCTGCCGGAGGATGCCGCCGGGCGGCGGCAGCTGGCCGGCGAACTGGATCGCCTGCGCGCCGAGCGGCAGCAGCTGGAGCAGGAGCGCTTGGCGGCCGCCCATGAGAGAATGCAATGGCTGGGGCACGCCTGACGCCCCTCTGAAATAGTGGCTTTTCCCTCAGGCCAGGCCTGAGGCACCCTTGTTTGTGGAACCCGGAGAATGGCTCCGGGTTTTTTTTATGGAGAGAGAGTAGCGAATTCCGGGAGATCCGTTTCGAGATGAGGCGCCGGGTCAAGGTCTGATTTCTTCTGGTGGGCTTGCCGATATGATTTGCAAATGTTCTTGTAATCAAGAAAGGCCCAGGTTATATAGAGAAACGTTTCGGATACGGACGATCGTTTAATGGAAGGGCGAAGGAGACCGTTATGAGCAAAAAGCTTTTGGAGTTGTGTGCCGAGCTCGTTATGGCCCAGGCTTCTGGAAGATCAATGACAACGGAGGAAATGGAGGAGGCGTTGCTGAGGACATTCAGCACTCTCCAGAAGATTCAGAAGGCCGAGGATATGGGCGTTCCTGCAAGCATTCAGATCCCGGAACTCCGCGAAGAAGGGCCTGCGGGGGAAGCGGCGCCGAAGGCCGCCATGGATCCCAAGAGTTCCATCCAGGAGGACCGGGTGATTTGCCTGGAATGCGGCGCGGAATTTCGGCAGCTCACCGCCAATCACCTGAAGAGCCATAACCTGACGCCCCGCGAATACAAGAAGCGATGGGGTTTCCGCCTCAAGGATTCGCTCGCGGCCAAGTCGCTGACCCGTTCGAGGAGCGAAGCCGCCAAGGAACGCGGGATTCCGGACAAGCTGCGCGAATTTCTCGAAAACCGGAAGCGCGGGCACTGATCCGGGGCTGTGCGGCGCCTTCCCCGGGTGGACCCGAAGTCGATTGGAAAAGACGGAACCCCTCGTTCAGGACGGCGGTCCGCCGTCGACGAGGACGGTGTCGTCGTGCCCGTACGGGGGACTGCAGCAGCACAGGATCCGCAGCGGGACGGCGCCCAGGTTCACCAGGCTGTGGACGGTTCCGGGAGGAATGTACACGGAATCCCCCTTTTCGATGACGATGGCGGTTTCCGCCAGGGCGAGCCGCCCTTCCCCTTCCAGGACATGATAGATTTCCTCGCTTTTCAGGTGGCGGTGCGGGTGTGTGACGCCATGGGGAGGAACCACGGCTTCGGCGAGGCTTTGCCGTTGATTCCCGTGAACCTTCGGGTGCATCAGCTCCCGGACTTGGGAACCGTCTTTCGTGGTGAAGGGCGGGATTTCCGTTTGCCGGGTTCGAACGATGTTCATGGGCTGCCTCCTTGGCTTCGACCCTGTCTGCGATGCGGCGGCGGGTGTCTCGCGGATGGTGCGGAAACACGGCCGCGGCCATCATGCCACAGCCGGTGGTCCCGCGGACAGGCCTTTTGAAACGGCCGGGGGAGGGTCATGAAGAGATCGGACGAATCGGTTTCGGAGTTCGGGGAACGGCTGGCCGGGATCATGCAAGCCCTCAAGAAGAAGTATCCCGACGCGCCCCTCGAACTCCGTTTTCAGAACGGCTTCCAGTTGCTCGTGGCGGTGATCCTGTCGGCTCAGTGCACGGACGAGCGGGTGAACCAGGTTACCGGGACGCTGTTCCGCAAATATCCCACTCCGGAACGTTTCATCGAGGTGCCCGTGGAGGAACTGGAAGGGGACATCCGGCCGACGGGGTTCTACCGGAACAAGGCGAAAGCGCTCCGTTCCTGTTGCCGGGTTCTGGTGGACCGTTACGGCGGTGAGGTCCCCAGAGACATCGAGGCATTGGTGAAGCTTCCGGGCGTCGGCCGAAAGACGGCGGCCATGGTCCTGGGCAACGCCTTCGGGGTGCAGCAGGGCATCGCCGTGGACACGCACGTGAAGCGCGTCTGCCAACGGCTGGGACTGAGCCGGTCTCGGACGCCGGAAAAGATGGAACGGGAACTCATGGCGAGGGTTCCCAGGGACGAGTGGACGTGGTTCAGCAACGCGATGATCCTTCACGGGAGGCACACCTGCACGGCGAGGAAACCTCAGTGCGGCCGGTGCGTCGTGGAGCCGCTGTGCCCGTTCCCGGAAAAGAACCTCTGAAATCCGGGGGCGGCGTGCAGGACGTGACGGCGGCCATCTTGTTTCACGGGGGGAAGGTGCTCATCGCCCGGCGGGCGAGCGGGGGTGTGCTGGCGCGCCGCTGGGAGTTTCCCGGAGGGAAAGTCGAGCCGGGAGAGACCCCGGAGGCGTGCCTCCGCCGGGAAATGCAGGAGGAATTTCGAATCGACGTGCAGGTCGGCGCCTTTGTCGGCGAGAGTGTGTTCCGTTACGATCATGCGACCATCCGCCTGCTGGCCTATCGGGCGACCTGGACCGGCGGGACGCTCAGGCCCGTCGTTCACGAAGCCTGCCGCTGGGTGCGCCGTGAAGAACTGGATCACTTCGAGTTTTCAGCGGCCGACCGCCCCTTTGTGGCTCTGTTGAAGCAGCATCCCGACTGGTGGGAAGGGGCGGCCTCGGAGCCCTGCGCGGGTGAGCCGTCGATTTCTCCAGTGAAGCGGACGGCTCGTCTTGACAACAAATGAAAAGCTTCACTAGAATGCGGCCGTCGTGGGCGAAGAGGCGGAACCGACTCCATGGATCGTAGCGAGGGCGAGGGAATGAAAAGCGCAAAGGTTGTGGCTGCTGCCGTTTTGACGCTGGGCTGGATCTTCGGACTGTTGCTGGATGCGGGCGATGCGCCGGCGCAGGATCCCTCCTTCCTCATCGAGTCGGACCTCTACGAAGAACACTCACAGCCCCTGGTGGAATTCAACCATGACGCCCACATGTACGACTACGGCTACGATTGCCTGGAATGCCACCACGTTTTCCAAGGCGGGGAAAACATCTGGACCGACGGGGACCCCACCGATTGCGAAGAATGCCACAACGAACCCACGGTCAGGAACGAAAAACGCCTGCCGCTTCCCAAGCAGCAGTTGAACCTGAAGCTGGCCTACCACAAAAACTGCATCGGCTGCCACCGGACGTACAACCATGAAAACCACGTGATGGCGGCGCCCGTCAAATGCCAGAACTGCCACACCCAGCCCCAGTGACGGCGCTGTCGTCAGGTGGCTTTCATTCGAAGCGCCTCCCGTGCACAGGCGGCGGCATGCCGCCCGAGCGGCCTCCTTGGCGCTGAATCAGGTCGTCTTCCCGGTCCGGGAAGAGTTTCCGCAACGCGTAGTCGGCCGCCGCCACCAGCAGCACGATCAGCACCAGGGCGATCATCATTCTTCTGAAATGGACGTGGAAGCGGACGCGTTCTTTGGCCTTTTCCAGCCACTGATAGCGCCGGGTGAACCGGATCAGAAGCAGCAGGACCAGGACGGGAACGACGAAGCGCAAGACGAGGAGCTTTGTCACCGAGCCTCCTTCCAGGCGTCGAGGGCGGCGAAAGGCCTGCCGCCGGTCACGTTTCGGCTCAAGGGAGCCGCGGTGGTAATGCCGGAACGTCGCGGCGTTTCGAGAGCATCTTACAGGTTGCAAGGTACGGGTCAAGCACGCTCCGGGGCTTGGAGCCCGCGGGAGTGGCGGAGGTGAGGGGGGTTGGCGGACTTCAGGCGGAAAAAGAAAGAACTGGAGGGGCTTTACAAGAAGTACCGCAAGGCGACCGCCCCCTTCACGGCCGCGGCGGTGTGTCACATCGGCTGTGCGGACTGTTGCACCCATGTGGGCGACGTGGACACATCGACCCTCGAAGGCTATTTCATCCTGAACTACCTGGAAACGCTCAGGCCTTCCGTGCAGAAGCGCCTGTTGGAGAACCTGGAGGAGCATGGCCGGAAGAAGGCGGTTTCGGTGCTTGTCCGGTGCGCGTTTCTCTCGGAAAAAAACTGTTGCGAAATCTATCCGGTGAGGCCGTTCAGCTGCCGCAGGCTCTATTCCCTGAGTCGATGCGGGGAAACCGGGCCGGTGGTGCACCGGGAGGCCTGGCAGATGGCGGAAGCGGTGACGCGGGGGATTCAGTCGCTGGACTCATCGGGGTGCTCGGGGCATTTGAGCGACGTGCTGATGCTGCTCCGACAGCCGCGGATGTTGCGGGCCTACGAAAAGGGAACGTTACGGGCGGGGGATATCCCCGAGGACGGATTGCGGCGGGCCCTCAGGTTTCATCGCCGCGACGGCGAGGTTTACCCCTGCGGCGTTCGGGAAACGGGTGCGCGGTGAGCGGGTCCGGCGTGGGGTTTCGGGCCGTGATTTGCTGGAATGCATGGGATCCGGACGCTCAGGGCTGGCACTGGCGGGTCCTGGAGCTGGAATCCGGCCGATACGCCGTTGGGCCGGCTGCATCGGTGCACGACGGCAGGGCCGAAATAGCGGCGTCCTTAAAGAGCGCCTCACGCCCTGTAGGAGCCGGCTTGCCGGCGACCCCGAATCGCGGGTAAGGCCGCTCTTGGAGGAACAAGGAACGCCAAAGCCCGACGTTCATGAGCTTGTTTTTGGACAAGCTCTAAGTGCTAGGGACGCGCTTCGCGTCCCGCGTTCGCGGGGGCATCGTGAGCTTCTACATGGCCTTCACCGTGCCCGGACATTGCCTGCTGGCGGCGGATAACCGGCGCCGGATCTTCGGACTGGGCGGTACGGCGTTCGAGCGGCCTGTCACCGGCTGTGATGCGAACAAGCTCCGTTCCATCGGCCGCGGTTTCTGGTCCACCGGGGTCGGATGGACGCGTTTTCAGACGGAATGTGACGCGCTGCTGCGGGCCCGGTTTGAGCGGCTTCCCGAGGCTCCCCATCCCGGCCTGTCCCAACTGAAGCAAGTGCTTCCCGACCCGGAAGACATCTTTCGAATGCACCGAGAGACGGTGTCGGCCCTCACGGCGGCGGCCCGCGAGCTGGGAACCGTATCGTTGGATGTGGAAGCCGTGGGTTGCGACCTGCTTGTCGCCGGGGTGGCTGCGGGCGGGCTCCCGGTGCTCGCGCGGTGGAGCTTCGAGGACCGCTTCGGGCTCCACATCCACGAAGGCCCGGGGTTCTTGGCTGCGGCGCCCCTGGGGATCATGGGCGATGACGCGGGGGAGGCGGGGGCCTGGAAAAGGCGGCTGGAAGGGCTCCTTCGCGTGCTCGCCGCGACGGAACCCGCGCGGCTGCTGGATACGGCCCTGCAAATCATCCCGCCGGTCATGGAAGGCCTGGCCCGGTGGCGCCCCGAGCGGATGAGCGCCTCCGGGGACCTGGTGCTCATCGGCCCGTGGGGTTCCGAGCGGCACCTTTTCTGACGTGCTCCGGCGGGATTTCAGACCCCGATGAAGTTTCTCGTGGCTTCCATGGCTTCGAGGATTTCCACCATGAAACGATCGATCATCGCCTGGGTGATCTTCAATCGGGCGAACACCTCGTCGTGGCCGGGCTGGAGGAAATCCATCGCCGAAGTGCCGATCCCCACCGAGGAAACGATCCGGTTGGCCGCATAGACGATGGCGGCGATGTCCTGGTGGACGGAAGCGTCGAAGGGCGAGTGATGGTATCGGATGCCCACCTCGACTTCTTTTGGAAAGCGCCACCTGCGGGCCATGAGTGATCCCAGCACCTGGTGGTTGACCCCGATGATTTCTTCCTCAGCCTCCAGGAAGGAAATCCTTTTCTCTTTGATGAGCATGTAGATGGAATCCATGTAATCGGCCACCTGCTGGTTCAGCACCACCTTGCCCACGTCGTGTAGCAGGCCTGCCGTGTAGATGGTGAGCGCCCTTCTGCGTCCGAGGGTTTCGGCGATGCTCTGCGAAAGGATCGCGGCGGCCACCGAATGTTCCCAGAGTTCGCCTTCGCGAAGGTCGTAAGCTTCGGCTTTGCCCCTTAGAAAATGGGCCGCCGATGACATGAGGATGATTTCGATGAGTTGGCGCTGCCCCAAGACGATAATGGCGTCTTTGAGGGAACGGATCTTGTACCGACGGGCGTAATAGGGGGACCGGCTGATGGCCAGGACCCTCGCCGTGATCGCCTGGTCGTACTTGATGACGGATTCGATTTCTTCAACAGGTGCGAAGTTGCGGAGCAGCGGAATGACCTTGGACACGACCTTCGGAAAAGGTGGAAGATTGTCCACGGCCTGGATGATCGAATCCAGGGCCGGTTTCCTCCTGCGGACGTTGGTCATGGACCTTCTCCATCAGCAGACGCCCGGCGCCTGCCGGTCCGATGGCGGTGCGCCGCCCTTCAAAGCGGCGGCAGCAGCTTCAGATCACGTGCGAAACTCATTTCTTCGAGGCTTTCGATCTCCTCGATGAGGCGGTGGACGGGTTCCGGATTGTCGGCCATCGCAGCGGCCTTTTTCAGAAGCTGGACCGTGGCCTGCAGGTAGATTCCCACCTTCGTCCGCCGCACTTCGTTTTCGGCGCCGATCCAGATGGTGTACGAGTCTTCGTCGTATTCGATGGTGAAGCTCCCAACGCCCTGGGCGTAGCGACCGAGTCCTCGAAGGGTCTTGACCACCCGGTTGTGAGTCTTCGCCACCGTGATGCCCTCCAGGTCGATGTGGAGCTTTCCCGAACTTTCGTCGTAGTCCACGGTCTGGTGGGCATCCTCATCCGCCAACGCCTTGGCTTCTTCGCGCAATAGATCGACGAACCGCTGGATTTCGGCGGCCTTGGCGGGGTCGAGCAAGACCGAACCATAGTAGGAAACAAATACGTCCATGGGCTCCCTCATGTTTCCACTTAATTTCGGCAGTCGCTCAGCAAACCATTAACACATTCAGGCCGGCGCGTTTCGCTCTCATGGCGGAGCCTGTCCGACGTTTTCTACCACGTTCCCGTGGGGCGTGGAAAGTTCGCGACGGCGGGCGTGACGCACCGGCCGATTGCGCCGCCCCGCCTGCTGGTTACCTTTAAGACGTCTTCTTTGCCGGGGGTGGCGATGGGAAAGGCGCCGGCGGACTCACGGAGCCCTTGCGGGCGCAGGCTGGGTCCGCCAGCCGGCCGCCGATCCCATGGGTGGGGGATCCAAGAGCCGAAAGTCGCGTGCCATGGAGGTGGAACCGTGCTGGATCTGGAAGGACTGAGATCGGACCGGGATCTCGTGGGTGCCGTCGATTGGGAGATGACGCCTGAAACGGCGGTGGAGACATTCCTGGAATGGGGCACCGGGTGGGCCAGAAAGGGGCGATCGGTGGTCAATGTGGGACAGGAATCCCTTTATTTCGTCATCTACGACTGGGAAGACCCGCCGCAGGTGACCCTCATCCGCCGCGATACCCGCGGCATGGAAGAAATCGCGAAGATCCCGGTTCCCGGTGACCTGGTTCGACAGTCCATCGAGGAAGCCGGGCGGAAGCCCGGCGTCGGCGTCTACGCCCCGGGAGAATCGCTCAAGGACTGGCTGAAGCGGGAACTGGGAGTTCTCTGAATGGTCTTCGTTCCATCGGGTGGGGCGATCACCCGCCTCCCGGGGAATCGTCAGCGCTTTCTTTCCAAGGGATCCAGCTTGCGGTCCCAGATCATGCGTTCCAGTTCCTTGGAGACGGCTTCGGCAAGCCGGCGGAGGAACGCTTCCGCTTCCGGGGCGGGCTTCCGGTCTTGGACGACATAGACCTGGTCCAGCCACGGATCGAGCCGGCCGATGAGTGCTTCCACCTCCCTTTTGAGGATCTGTTTCGTGAAGTAATCCATGGTTCGCCTCACCAGTCGCGAAGCTTAGAATGTTGTCTGTGAATACCCTTCACCCTTCTGGGGGTTGAGGGTTCGTTCTTTCGCGCAGGGGCGGTTCGCGAACGGCAGTCAAGGAACGACTCGTGCCCTGCAGGAGCCGGCTTGCCGGCGACCCCGATCTTTCTAGGAGCTTGTTCTTGGACAAGCTCTTAGAAGGCGCCGCGGTAGAACGCGAGCCGCCTGGCGTAGGGGCGGAAGGTCTGGAGCAGCCGCGACGTTTCCGCTTCCGTAAGCGGTGGGAAGTTCTTTGCGGACGCGGCCAGAGTCCGGACGTGAGCGGACGTGGAACAGCCCACGACGGCCACCGTCACCGGCTGCGACAAGGCGAAACGGATCAGCGTCTCCGGGGTGATTCCCGCCGCCTCCGAAAGGTATTCGCCGGCGCCGAGAACCTTCATGCCGATCACGGCCAGGTTCCGGCGGCGGGCGGCTTCGAGGGTCTCATCCAGAAACCCGCCGATGACGGCTTCCACCGGATTGACGGGCAGCATCACCGCATCCACCGGCCAGTTTTCCACCGCGTGAGTGAGCACCCGGGGGTCGTGATGGCCCGTGACGCCGATGGCCCCCACCCGGCCCGACGCCTTCGCTTTCAGGAAGGCTTCGAGCGCCCCGCCCGACCCTTCGATGATCCGGCATTCGTCCATCGTGCGGACATCATGGATCTGCCACAGGTCGAGCCGTTCAGTGTGCATGTTTTTCAGCGTGGTTTCCAGGTCCTGGAAGGCCTCGGCGCGGGTTCTCATGGCGGACTTCCCTGCCTGAAAGGCCGTCGCACGCCGCTCCGGGTGGCGTTCCCAGAACAGACCGTAGTAGGATTCGCTCCCGGCGTAGGCGCGGGCGCAGTCGAAATAGCGGATTCCCTGATTCCAGGCTTCTTCGATGACGGCCAGCGCTTCCCCGTCGCGCCCGTGGGTCCTGAGGATCCCTTCACCGCCCAGACCCGCGCGGAGGGCGGGCGTGGTGGGATCGGCTGGATCTTTCGGATCGGTGAAATACAGTGCCAACGGATCACCTCGCGCCGTGGAAGTCCGGTGCCATGACGGCCGCCAAAGAACGCCGGCCTCCGATGTCCCGTGACTCTATCGGTCCGGCGGTTCCCGTGTCAACGCTTGCGATGTTCATGACAAAGAAAAAGCCAGACGGCGGGGCTGTACCGTCTGGCTTTTCGGAGGAGGAAAGAGTTTCTTTCTTGCCCTTATGGAGTAGGCAACCCACGTGCCAACCTGAGACCACATGACGAGAATATGGCAAAACACTTGTGATGCCAACCTGTTGGACGATGTGCCGCCCCTCGCCTCCCCGCTCGATGCCGCCCGCACCGCCGGGAAATCCCGACATCCTGACTCAAATCCCGCCACAATCGCGCCAAATCCCGCCACGCGGCGGGTTTTGGCGGGCGGCTCCACGGCCGGACGGGAGCGTTGGCCGCCTGCGGCCTATGAAGCTCGCCGCCCCGTGAGACCTTTGCCCGACCGCCTTTTGCCTCATTTTGGCGAAAACCGTACGGCTCAACGGCCCGATGTGCTCCGTCCCGCCGGGGCGGCGGCATTCCACGCACCCGCGACTCGTCTTCCGATGGTCCCAGAAGTATCGAGCAAAATCCGTGCGATGGCGTCGCATCGTTTTTGGCGTTCAGGGCCGCCGGGGGTCGTTGTGAGTGGAGCCGGGTGCGGATGGATTCGCGGGATCCGGCGGCGCGCTCGGACGTGTGGACCAAGGCGACCCGATGCATGGCGGCTCCTTTTCCAGGCCACGGAAAGAAGCTGTCCGAGAATACCCTTTACCCTTTTGGGGATGGAGTGTCCGTTTTTTCACGCAAGGGCGGTTCGCGAACGGCACTCAAAGAGCGACTCACGCCCTGTAGAAGCCCGCTTCGCCGGCGATCCGCATCGCTGAAGGAGACCCGTCTTCGGGCCGATGCTGAAAATCAAACAAAATACGTTGCGCAAAAGTTGATGTTGGACGGTGCCAAGGGGGATGAAAAATCCCTTGGCCCCATTGACCCGGCATGCGGTTTGCTGTATGACCCGGTTCGCCGGTCGGTTCACGTGGAGCGCGGTTCCCGTTCACAAGCGTGTTCGGCGGACAGGGAATCCCATGGCGGTTTCCGCGGGGCCGTATCCGGCAGACGTGCCGTATCGCAAAGGATTCACCCGTGGACAAGCAACACAAAAGAGAAGTGGACCGGCGGCGCAACTTCGGGATCATCAGCCATCCCGACGCCGGAAAGACGACGCTCACCGAAAAACTCCTGCTCTTCGGCGGCGCGATTCAGCTGGCCGGAGCCGTGAAGGCCCGGAAGGCCGCCCGGCACGCCACCAGCGACTGGATGAGCATCGAGCGCGAACGTGGGATTTCGGTCACCACGTCGGTCATGAAGTTCAACTACCGCGATTACGAAATCAACCTGCTCGACACCCCCGGCCACCAGGACTTTTCCGAGGACACCTACCGGGTGCTCACCGCCGTCGACAGCGCGGTGATGGTGGTGGACAGTGCCAAGGGCGTGGAAACGCAGACGGAGAAACTGATGGAAGTGTGCCGCATGCGGAACACCCCCATCATGACCTTCGTCAACAAGATGGACCGGGAGGGACTTCCCCCCCTCGAAATTCTTTCCCAGATCGAGGACAGACTCCAGATCGAATGTGTTCCCCTTTCCTGGCCCATCGGCGCCGGAAAAGGCTTCCGGGGCGTCTACAACCGATACCGCGGGGAACTCTTTCTCTTCACTCCCGGCGAAGAGACCAGGCCGCGGGAAGGTGTCCTGGTCCGCGACCTGAAGGATTCCCGTCTGGAAGAACGGATCGACAAGCGCGCCGCGCGCCAGCTCCGCGAAGACGTGGAGCTGCTCGAAGGCGCCTCGGAACCCTTCGAGCTCGAGCATTACCTCAACGGCAGCCAGACGCCCGTCTTTTTCGGGAGCGCCGTGAACAACTTCGGCGTTCGGGAACTGCTGGACGCTTTCGTCGAAATGGCCCCGCCGCCGCTGGCGCGGATGACCGAAACCCGGCTCGTCTCTCCCTACGAAGAGACGTTTTCGGGATTCGTTTTCAAGATTCAGGCGAACATGGACCCGGCGCACCGGGACCGGATCGCTTTCTTGAGGATCTGTTCGGGAAGGTTTCACCGCGGGATGAAGGTGACCCATCATCGGACGGGAAAGGAAGTGACGTTCGCCAATGCGACGATCTTTCTCGCCCAGGACCGGGCCAACGTGGAAGAAGCCTATCCCGGCGACGTGATCGGCATCCACAACCACGGCACCATAAAAATCGGCGATACCTTTACGGAAAAGGAACCCCTCAAGTTTACGGGAATTCCCAACTTCGCCCCCGAACACTTCCGGCGCGTCCGACTCAAGAACCCGCTCAAGGCCAAGCAGCTCCAGAAAGGCCTCACGCAGCTCGCCGAAGAAGGCGCGGTCCAGGTGTTTCGGCCGGTGCTGGACAGCACCTACATCCTGGGAGCGGTCGGCGTATTGCAGTTCGACGTCACCATGGCGCGGCTCAGGGCGGAATACGGTGTGGACGCGGTCTACGAACCCGTCGAATACCACACGGCCCGCTGGGTCACGTCGAAGAACCCCGAACGACTCAAGGCCTTCGAAAGGGAAATGGCGGCCAGCCTGGCTTTCGACGCCGAGGGGCACCTGGCCTACCTGGCGCCCAGCGAATGGCGGTTGGAATTTGTGAGCGACAAGTGGCCGGAAATCGAGTTCCACAAGGTCAGCGAACACGGGTGACAAGCCGCCGAAGCCGCCGCGCAGCCCTCCGACTTGAGTCGAGATCATCAAACCGAAAACCTGCCTCGGATCATCCTTCCCTTGCCGGGGATTCCCGGGTGAGCGTGTAGAGCACCAAGGCCAGGGCGACGCCCGCGGCACAGGTAAGGAACGCCCGTTCGTATTGGGCCGTTCCCAAGGTTTCGGAGGGGGCCCACCGTTCGACCACCCAGCCCATCCCCTGGAGAAGCGCGGCGCCGCCCAGCATGGTGAAGAGGTTCACGCCGGTGAGAGCCATGCCGGTCATGTCGTTGGGCATTCGTTCCTTGATGTGGGCGTACATCACGATGCCGAACGATCCGAACATCCCGAAGAAGAAAAAGAGCGCCGCCAGAACCCAGTGATGCGCTTCCCCCCAGCCCAGCGCCAGCCCCAGTTCCGCGAGGCCCATGACGGCAAGTCCCAGGAGGATGACGCCTTTTCGGGTGCCGAACACGCGATCGGAAAGCCATCCGCCGAGGGGCGAACCGATGACGAGCCCGATGTTGAGGAGCAGCAGGAAGTTTCCGGCTTCCACCGCCGAAAGGCCCAGCCCCTGGATCATGTAGGGTCCCGCCCAGAGTCCCTGGATGGCGACCAGGGTGCCGTAGCGGAAGAAGGCGCCGAAGGAGATGATCCAGTAGTCGCGGTTGGAAAGGAGTCGGGCGGCGTTTCGAAGGGATGAGGCGGGTCGCAGCGGATCGGGCGGCGCTTGGGGGCCGTCGGGCCGTTCGCGGACGACCAGGAAAAAGACCGCGGCGGCCACGGCCGTCACGATCCCCAAGGCGCCGAAACTCCAACGCCACCCCAGGCGGCTGGAAGCCAGGGCGAGGGGCGTGGCGGCCAGCATATTGCCCAGGGTTCCCAAGGCGAGGATCACCCCGGAAAGGGTGGCGAATTCCCGGGGAGAAAACCACTGGGTGAAAAGCTTCATGGGCCCCATGAGGTTTCCCGCCATACCGAAGCCCAGAAGGAACCTCCCCGTGACGGCGGCGGCCAGGGTTTCGGCCGTCGCGAAGATCCCGGCGCCGGCGGCGCCGATCAGGGTGAGGGCGGTCATGGCGCGGCGGGCGCCCACCCGGTCGATGAGCAGTCCCAGCGGAACTTGAGCCAGGGCGAAGGCATAAAAGAAGGCGGCACTCAAAAGCCCCAGTTCTTCAGGCGAGAGACTCAGTTCGAGCTGCAGTTCGGGGGCGATCACCGCGTTGGAAACCCGGTAGAATTGCGAAAGGATGAAAAGAGAGGCCGAAAGGCCGAAAACGATCCATCGGCCGGCGGTTCCTGCAGCGGGCGATGGTCCCGGCGCAGAAGCGGATTCGTCTTCAGCAGGGGAGGGTCGGGAGGTCTTTGGAGCGCCCATGAGTCCGGTCGAGTCCTGGAGGGTGGTGAAGGGTCACGGGAACGGTCGGGTCATCGGGTGCGGCGTTTCCACCAGGGTTTTCGAAGGCGGTCGACTTCGCTCTGGAGTTGCGCCAGTTCCTTTTCTCTTTCCAGGAGAAGGGCTTCCTTTTCTTTGAGTTCGGTGCGGCAGGTCTCAAGCCATTGGGCCTGGGTCCTGAGGCGGCCGAGTTCGGTGAGGAGTTGCTCGTATTTTTCGAGGGGGACGGCCACGGTGCTTGCCACCGAAGCGGTTTGGACCGCGGTGGAAGGGGAAGAGCGCTGTCCGACCAGTGCTCGGACCGCCTGCGCCGGGATGTAGACGCGTTGCCCTTCCTTGACTTTGTCGAGCTTTCCGGTGCGTTCGAGGTACGCCTGGACCGCTTCCGGAGAAACGCCGAGCGCCTTGGCGGCCGCCTCGATCGTCATGCGTTCGGTCATGACCGTTGCCCCTGTTGGAACTGCTCCAGCCATTCGATCCCGGCCCTGGTGCCGGAATCCCTTCAGGATGCGGGATTGCCCGCGGGACCTTTCGGGGTTGCAACCCGAGGCAAGCCAGCATACCACAACTTCCGGTGTTTTTGGCTGCATTTCCAGGGAATCCTGAAATCGTATCGGATTGTCGGAAACCAGCCGTTTTGGCTATCAGGGCCCGCCCAAAAACAAGCTCATGAAAGTCGGGCACCGATGAGGTTCCTTGTTCCTGTAGGAGCGGCCTTGGCCGCGATCGGGGTCGCCGGCAAGCCGACTCCCATCAGGACGTGGATCGCTCTTTAAGTGCCGTTCGCGACCCGCCCCTACGCGAAAAACAGGACACCCCATCCCCAGAAGGGTGAAGGGTATTCTCAGCCAGCCTCTAACGGCTGGTTTCACTCGATCTTTCGATCCGCCTCCGAGCCGCCGCGTCACATCCCCTTGGCGCGCCTCACGGTGACCGATTCTCCGCCGATTCCCCAGTGGTCGGTGTCCACTTCATCGATCACGACCACGGTGGTTTGAGGGTTTTTCCCGAGAACGTCCGCGAGCAGGCGCGTGACGCCGCGGATCAGTTCGGCCTTCTGTTCCGACGTGGCGCCTTCCCGGGTGATCTTGATGTTCACGTACGGCATGAAGTGTCCTTTCCGGCTGGAGCCTTGAGAGGGAACGGGTGTGTTCAGGCGGTCGCCGCCTTTGTTTCCGCGTGAGCGCGGACCTGGAAGCGGCCTTCCAGGTCTTCCAGCTTCTTCACGATGCCGCCGTATTCCAGTTCGCTGAAGGGGAGCATGGCGTTTCCGAAGAAGCCCTGGCGGCGGATTTCGGTGGCTTTTTCCGAAATCCGGAACCGGACCTGGTCCCAATAGGGATGATCGAAAGCGTCCACGGGGCTGGTGAGGCGGCCGTGGTGCACGCAGTAAGCTGCGCAGGAAACCACCGGCGGACCGTCGAAGAAGGAAATCCCGGAATTGAGTTTCACGGGCATGAGCGGCCCGGTGTGGCTTCCACGCATGAAGCCCGCCACATAGGGCCCGATCTGGAAAGGCGCCAGGACTTCACCCGTCGCCGGGAAGCTTCCCTGAACGCGGACCAGCATGATGGGGTCGTCTTTACCGGTGTACTTTCCGGCGATGTTGTGCAGCCGCGTGGTGCTCACGGCCGCGGCCTGGTCGCCGGTTTCCCGGGATACGATGGATTCCACCACGAACCGTTCGGGGTCGCGCAGAAGGCTCGCGATGCTGTAAAGGTCTTCCGGGGCGTTCAACGTGATGACGCGATCGGCTTCCGTGTAGGCCACATCCATGATGGTGAACTGGAAGCCTTTGAACATGGATGGCGAAAGGATCAGCCCCGAGCACGTCATGGGGTCGGCGAAGGCCAGGTAAAGGGGCAGGTTGTAGGCGCCCGGGTCCGTCTTGTCCGCGGCGAAGAAAAGGAAGGGTTCGGCCGTGCGTTCTTCGAATTCCATTTCGGCGACGGCCGGTCCGAGTCCCTTGACGTTTCCGGAAAAGGCGTCTTTCAAAAGATCCTGGCCGGCGCCGTAGAGGCCCTGGTCTTTGGCCACGTCGGTGGCCGCCTTGAAGGCGTCCCACGCCAGGCGGTGCACCGCTTCATCGGCCACTCCCCGGTCGTGGGTGCACAGAACGGCGATGTCGTCCCCGGTGTGGCTCACATGGTAGTCGATGAGCAGTCCCCGCTGGTGCTGCTCGATGTGGTGTTTCACCGCGTCGAGCACCCGGCGGCTGGGCTGGATGTGGCCTCCCACGCTTCCGATGTCGGCCTTGATGGCGGTGAGGGTTGTCTTCATGATGCCTTGACCTCCTTTCCTCCTGCAGGTTTGGTGCTTTCCCTGAAACCCTGCGGGCGGCTTCCATTCCGTTGGGAGGTTCATGGCGGTGAGCGGCAGCGTGGCGTGGGAACGGGAAAAGGCGCGGGACCGCCCTGCGGAGCATGCCGGTCGTCAACTCGGGTCTCCGCCCGTGCCTGGGGGGACCTCTTCCCAAGCCATGCGCCGGTGGAACACCTCGCCGAAGGCTTGGGCCACCGTTTTCGCGGCCTGCTGGAGCGAAGGCGCGCGTCCCGTCAGGCGTTCGAGGCTGGTCACGCCCTTTTCGGGGATGCCGCAGGGGACGATGTGGTCGAAAAAGCGAAGGTCCGTGGAGAGGTTGAGTGCGAATCCGTGCTGCGTGATGTGCCGCGTGGTCACCTTCACGCCGATGGCCGCGATCTTTTCGTTTCCGACCCAGACCCCCGTGTGGCGGCGGATGGTTTGAGCCCGGACTCCCCAGTGTTTCAGGGCGACGATCAGGACTTCTTCCAGTTCTCGAAGATAGCGTAACACACCCCCCCGGCGGCCTTCCAGACTGATGACGGGGTAGCCCACCAGTTGGCCGGGGCCGTGGAAGGTCACATCGCCTCCGCGATCCACGCGGCGCACCACCGCCCCCAGTCGGGCGAGCTCCGACGCGGGGGTGCGGAAGTTGCCTTCGCGACCGCCGAGCCCCAGCGTGTACGTGGGAGGGTGTTCCACGAAAAGGAGGGTGTCCGGGACTTGCAGGCGGGCCCGCCGTTCCGCCAAGGATCTTTGCAACTCCCGGGCGGTGTCGTAGTCCATCCGCCCGAGGAGGCGCACGGTGCAGGTCGGTCTGGCATTCGGCTGCGTGCTGTCCGCTTTCATCGAAGGGCCGCTCCAGGGAGGAAACACGCCACGGAACACCTGGAACGCGTTCGTGGCCTCAGTCACTTGCCGCGAGGCACGTACAGGTGCGTGGCGCTCCCCAAAAACGCTTCCGCGGCTTCTCCTTCCGTTTCGGAAAGCGTCGGATGGGCGTGGATGGTGAGGGCCAAGTCTTCGGCCAGCGCGCCCATTTCGATGGCCAGGACCCCTTCGGCGATCATGGCTTCGGCGGCGCGCCCGACGATCCCCATGCCCAGCATGCGCCCGGTTGCGGGATCGAAGAGGATCTTGGTGAGTCCTTCCGCCGCTCCCATGGTGAGCGCCCGCCCGGAAGCGCCCCAGGGGAAGCGTCCCACCTTGACCGGAATCCCTTGCTTTTGGGCGGCGCTTTCCGTGAGTCCCGCCCAGGCCACTTGGGGGTCCGTGTAGACCACCGCGGGGATGGCCAGAACGTCGAAGGCGGAAGACCGCCCGGCGATCACTTCGGCCGCCACTTTCCCTTCCCGCATGGCCTTGTGTGCGAGCATGGGATCGCCCGCCGCATCGCCCACGGCGAAGATCCGCTCATCGGTGGTCCGGCGCGTTTCGTCCACACGGATGAACCCCTTTTCGTCCAGGGAAACCCGTGTGTTCTCCAGCCCGACCCCCTGGGTCTTGGGGCGGCGTCCGATGGCCACCAGCACCCGGTCGAAGCTTTCCACCAGCGCGCCTTGGGCGCCTTTGAGAGTCACGTCCACGCGGTCGTCGTGTTCCTTCAGGTCTTCGAGGGTGGTTTCATAGAGGATGCTTTCGAAGATCCTTTCCAGGCGGCGGCTCAGCGGGCGGACCAGGTCTTGGTCCACGGCGGACAGCAGGCGTTTTCCGCGGTTCACCACGGTGACCCGGCTCCCGAAGGCCGCATAGGCGAACCCCAGTTCCAGGCCGATGTAGCCGCCGCCCACCACCAGGAGGCGTTGCGGGATGTCGTCCAGGTTCAGAGCGCCGGTGGAATCCATCACGCGGCTTCCTTCTCGAAGGGATTCGCCGGGAAGTGCGACCGATTCGGAGCCCGTGGCGACGATGGCGTGCCGAAAGCGAAGGTGGATGAAATCGGTGCCTTCGAGCCGGACCGTTTCGGAATTTTCGAACGCGGCGCGCGCCTGAAGGATCTGGACGCCTCGCTTTTCACCGAGCGTTTTGAGCCCGCCGGTCAGCCGGTCGATGATGTCGTCCTTCCAGCGGCGGAGGCGTTCCAGGTCGATCCGGGGCGTGTCGAAGGCGATCCCCTTTGCTCCGGCTTCCCGGGCGTCCAGGATCAGCTCGGCGGTCTGGATGAGCGCCTTGGACGGGATGCAGCCGCGAAGCAGGCAGGTGCCGCCGCAGCGGGGTTCGGCTTCCACCAGGGTGACGTCCAGTCCCAGATCCGCGGCGCGGAAGGCGGCGGCGTAGCCGCCGGGGCCGCCGCCGATCACCACCAGGTCCGTCTGTTGCGTCAATTCCCCCATGACCATGGGTGGACTCCTTTTCGAGAGGGCGAAGGCGGTCTACAGGTTGAGGAGCAGCCGTTGGGTGTCCTGGAGCAGGTCCCGGACGGTGTTCATGAAGCGGGCCGCGTCGGCTCCGTCCACGATCCGGTGGTCGAAGGCGAGCACCATGGGGAGCATGAGGCGCACGTCCAGGGTGTGTTCTTCCAGGGTGCCGCGGACCACGGGTTCCAGCCGGGCCTGGCCAGCGCCCAGGATGGCCGTTTGGGGATAGTTGATGATGGGAGAGAACCCGCGGCCGCCCAGCGGGCCGATGTTGGTGAGCGTGAAGGTCCCGCCCTGGACATGTTCGGGCTTGAGGTTGCCTTCGCGGGCGAGGTCGCTCAGCTCCTGGAGTTCCTTCGCCAGTTCGGTGACGCTTTTCCGGTCCACGTCCCGGACCACCGGGACCACCAGGCCGCGCGGGGTATCGGTGGCGACCCCCAGGTGGTAGTAGCGCTTCACGATGATTTCTTCGGTGCCCGCATCCAGGCTGGCGTTGAAAAAGGGAAACCGCTTGAGCGCTGCAACGGCCGCTTTGAGGAGAAACGGGGTGAGGGTGAGCCGCGTTCCGGATTCCGCCGATTCGGGGGCGTGGTGACGGCGCAGGCGCTCCAGTTCGGTGATGTCCGCCGCGTCGTGGTGGCTCACATGAGGGATCTGGGACCAGGCGAGCGCCATCTGCTTGGCGATGGCGCGACGGACGGACCGAAGCGGCACCCGTTCGACGGGGCCGAACCGACCGAAATCGGGCAGTTCAGGGGCCCCCACTTCCGTGGGGCGAACCGTGGAGACCGGTGGAGCTTCACGCGGCGGCGCGGGCGCCTCGCGGGGCGCGGCCTCGGGCGCCTCGGGGCGTTCGGCGGCCCGGCGGACGTCTTCCGCCGTAACCCGTCCGCCCGGCCCCGAACCGGAAACGGTGCGGAGGTCCACGCCCAATTCGCGGGCCAGCCGCCGGGTGGAAGGGGATGCGGGAACGGGCCCGGCGGCCGCCGGCCTTGGCGCCGCCGCTTCCGGCGCGGCCATTTCCGGTTCCGCCGGTTTTTCGGGTTCCGCTTCCGGTGGTTTCTCCTTTTCGGGTTCCCGCGGTTTTTCGGCTTCCACGGTTTCGCTCCGGAAGGTGATGAGCGATTCTCCCACGTGAACCACCTGGCCCGCTTCCACGTGGACCGATTCCACCACGCCGGTGAACGGCGACGGAATTTCCACCGTCGCCTTGTCCGTTTCCACCACCAGGATGGACTGGCCTTCTCTGATTTCGTCCCCCGGTTCCACCAGCACCGATACGATTTCTCCCTCGTGGATGCCTTCCCCCAGGTCGGGAAGCTTGAACACTCGTCCCATGATCGCTCCTTGACGGCTACGCGGTGGTTTCAAGGGTTTCGCGGACGGCGCGGACGATCCGCCGTGCGTTGGGGATGTAGGCGTTTTCCCGGGCGAAGAGCGGGAACATGATGTCATAGCCGGTCACCCGCCGCACGGGAGCTTCGAGGTAGTAGAACGCCTTTTCCACCATTCGGGCCACGACTTCCGCTCCGGGTCCGAAACTGCGCGGCGCTTCGTGAACGATCACCGCGCGGCCCGTTTTCTTGACGGAGGCGGTGAAAAGGGAATCGTCCAGCGGGGAGACGGTCAAGAGATCGATCACGTCGGCGTCGATCCCGTGTTTTTCCTTCAGCACGTCCGCGGCTTCGAGGGTCGGGCGCATCATGGCTCCGTAGGCGATGAGGGTGACGTCGCCGCCTTCCCGCACCACCTGGGATTTCCCGAGCGGCAGCGTTTCTTCCTCTTCCGGGACCTCCTCACGGTAGGCCCGGTAAACGGCCTTGGGTTCGAAGAAGATCACCGGGTCTGGATCCCGGATCGCGCCCACGAGAAGCGCCCGGGCGTTCCGCGGCCCCGAAGGGATCACCATCTTGAGGCCCGGCATGTGAGCGTAGAAGGCTTCCCGGCTTTCCGAATGATGTTCCAGGGCGCGGACGCCGCCGCCGTAGGGGGTGCGGAGCACCATGGGGACCGTGAATCGGCCCTGGGAACGGCGGCGGAGGCGGGACGCGTGGCATTCGATCTGGTGGAAACTGAGGTAACTGAACCCGGAAAACTGCATTTCGCACACCGGGCGCAGCCCGTAGACGGCCATGCCGACGGACATCCCGGCGATGGCCGATTCGGCCAGCGGGGTGTCCAGCACCCGTTCTTCCCCGAATCGGTCCATGAGTCCGTCGGTCACGCGAAAGACGCCGCCGTCCCGGCCCACGTCTTCGCCCAGGACCACCACCCGGTCGTCCTTTTCCATTTCCTGGCGAAGGGCCAGGTTCAGGGCCTGTACCATCGTCATCTTAGGCATGGTCCGCCTCCTTCCGTTCCGCTTCCAAATCCCGGATCAGTTCTTGGCGTTGCTCGGCGAGGGTCGCGGGGAGCGTTTCGAACATGTGGTCGAACATCTGGACGGGGTCGCCCAGGTCTTGGGTGAGTCTTTCATAGTGCTCCACCGCCTGCCCGATGGCCGCTTCGGCATCCGATTGAATCCGGGCGATCGTGTCTTCGGAAAGGAGGCCCTTTGCCACCAGGTATTTTTCGAAGCGCACGATGGGGTCGCGCCGGGCCCATTGAGCCACTTCTTCTTCCGTGCGGTACCGAGTGGGGTCGTCGGCGGTGGTGTGCATGGCCATGCGGTAGGTGACGCATTCGATGAGGGTCGGGCCGTCTCCGGAACGGGCCCGGTCCACCGCTTCCCGGGCGGCGGCATAGACGGCCAGCACGTCGTTTCCGTCCACCTGGATGCCGGGCATTTCGTAGGCGAGGGCCTTCTGGGCGAGGGTCTTGGCGCGGGTTTGCTTGGAAAGCGGGACCGAGATGGCCCACTGGTTGTTCTGGCAGACGAAGACCACCGGGGCCTGGTAGACGGCGGCGAAGTTCAGGGCTTCGTGAAAGTCACCTTCGGAAGTGGCGCCGTCGCCGAAGAAGGTCATGGCCACCTGGTTGGTCCGGCGGTAGCGGGCGGCCCAGGCGAGCCCCACCGCGTGGAGGAGCTGCGAACCCACGGGGATGGCGACGGGCAGGTCGTTTTGGCCGTCGGGGATGCGGCCGCCTTCATCGTAGCCGCCGAAATAGAGGAGCACGCTTTCCATGGGGGTGCCGCGCCAGAGCTGCGCGGCGGTTTCGCGGAAACAGGGGACCATCCAGTCGGAGGCTTCCAGGGCCGCCACCGCTCCCAGCTGCGCCGCTTCCTGGCCCTTGATGGGAGCGAAGGTTCCGATCCTTCCCTGGCGCTGCAGGTTCAGCATGCGCTCGTCGAACTTGCGTCCCAGCACCATGAACCGGTGGAGCCTCAACAGGATCTCTTCGGCGACTTCGGGTTCCAGATCCCGGTCCAGGTTGCCGTCTTCGTCCAGGACGGACAGGGTTTCCACGGGGGACGAGAGCTCGACCGGATGTCTTGGCATGGGGGACTCCTTGCGGTTGCGGTTTGCGCCGATCGATACGGTTTGGGTCGGACGATGGATCGTGAGACGTGGACGGTTCCGTGAGGCCACGGAACCGGCGGGCGGCGTGGTCGCCGGTGGGCCGGGCGCCGCCCCGATCACCTCATCATGACACAGCTCCGAAGGAAGCGGCAAGAGCAACGTGATCCGCCGGCCGCCGATCCTTCCGATCCATCAAAGCGCCGCGGGCGCCGGGACTTCCCCTGATTTGCCGCCACGGGATGCCGAATCGCGGGTGCCTCCCCAGCCTCTCCCCCCAAAATCCCCCGCGTTCGGGACCGAAATTCCCACCTTGGGGGGATTTTATTCTTGAGTCGCCTGATGTCTCATAATCACCGTGGTGACGCAGCCCCCGTGCCGTGTCTTGCCTCCCCAGCGCGATTTCATGCACGCGTTTCGCTCCAAGGTTCCGTCTCGCTTCCCGTGTCGGCTCGCGCACCCGCCGTTTCAGCACCCGATGGATGCATGTCTGAGTCGAAGAAAACGCCTGTCGCGTTCGGCCGAAGAGGTCTCGAAGGACGTCCCGGCGCATGCGCTTCCCATCATTCCGCCCGTTCCAGCCGGTCGCCGACGATGACCGAAACGAAACACTCAACGCCAAGACAAGGGGGAGACGGATGAGTCGGATTTTGCTCGCACCGAGCCGGTATGTGCAGGGGGCCGGCGCCATGAAGGAGATCGGCACGCATGCGGCGACCTTCGGGGGCACCCGGGCCTTGCTCACGGGAGGCAAGACGGCGCTGGCGGTTGCCGGGGAAACGATCCGGACGAGCCTGGACGGGAAGGGCATCCCCTGCCACACGGAGCCGTTCCGGGGGGAATGTTCCCAGGCGGAAATCGATCGGCTGGTGGATGTGGCCCGGTCGAACGGGGCGGACATCGTGATCTGCGCGGGCGGTGGAAAGGTCATCGACACGGGAAAGGCCGTGGCGCACGCCATGAAGGTGCCGGTGATCGTAGTACCGACCATCGCCGCCACCGACGCTCCCTGTTCGGCGCTTTCGGTCGTCTACACGGAAGACGGTGTGTTCGAACGGTACCTGGTGCTTCCCAAGAACCCGGAAATCGTGCTGGTGGACACCCAGGTGGTGGCGGAAGCTCCGGCGCACTACCTGGTTTCCGGAATGGGGGACGCGCTGGCCACCTTTTGGGAAGCGGACACTTGCAACAAGAGCGCCAAGCCCAACGTGCTCACCGGAGGCTGTCCGCCGACCCGTTCGGCCGTCGCTCTGGCGCGGTTGTGCTACGACACGCTGCTGGAGTTCGGCGTCGAAGCCAAGCTGGCGGTGGAGCGCGGCGTGGTGACCCCGGCGGTGGAAGCCGTCGTGGAAGCCAACACGCTGCTGAGCGGACTCGGGTTCGAAAGCGGCGGCCTGGCCGGCAGCCATTCGATCCACAACGGCCTCACGGTGCTCGAAAGCACCCACGGCGCCCTGCACGGCCAGAAGGTGGCCTTCGGGGTGCTGACCCAGCTGGTGCTGGAAGGGCGGCCCAAAGACGACCTCTATGAGGTGCTCGATTTCTGCCTGGACGTGGGGCTTCCCACCTGCCTCGAAGACTGCGGGGTCGTGAGTCCGTCCCGGGAAGACGTCCGCAAGGTGGCCGAAGCCACCACGGCCGAAGGCGAAACCATTCACGCCACGTGGTTTCCGGTGACGGCGGACATGGTGGAAGCGGCCGTTTGGGCCGCCGACGCCATCGGCTGTGCTTACAAGAGGGAGGGTCCGGCATGAGCCTGTTGCCCGTTTCGTTGAGTATCGGTGTGCTGTGCGCGCTGTGGTTTCAGGTCACGGTTTGGGTTCCGTGGCTTGCGGCTTGGGTCGGCTATGCGGCTTGGGCGAGCTTCTACTACGCGGGAGGCGACGAAAAGGCGCTGGGGAAGTCCATCGCCGCCAACGTCGCCGGGATGCTGCAGGGCGCGGTTTTCTACTGGTTGTGGGTGAAGTTCGGCGGAGGAAGCCTGCTGCTCCTTTCGGTGTGGATCGGGGTCTTCTGCTTTGTGATGACCATGGAGGGCAACATTCCGCTGCTTTCGGCGATCCCGGGTCAATTCGTCGGGGCCGCGGTCTTTTTCGGGAACTTGGCGGTGCACGGCGGCGACGTTCCGGGGACGCTTCTCAATACGCTGGTGTGCATGCTGATCGGAAATTTCGCGGGGCTGCTTTCCGCGAAACTGCCGGGGGTGTTTGCCCGCAAGAAAGCCGCGGCGGAAGCGGGATGAACGACGGGTTCGGCGGCGAGGTTTCCCGCGGGAGGTGAAGCCGTCGCCGCCTCGTTGGGACCGGAGACGATCCGAAGGAGGACGATCCATGACGAAGGAAGCGCTGGGGATGATTGAAACGAGGGGACTGGTGGCCAACATCGAGGCCGCGGACGCCATGGTCAAGGCGGCCAACGTGGTGCTGATCGGGCAGGTGAAGATCGGCGCGGGGCTGGTGACGGCCATGGTACGCGGGGACGTGGGGGCGGTGAAGGCGGCGACGGACGCGGGAGCGGCGGCGGCTCAAAAGGTGGGCGAAGTGGTTTCCGTCCACGTGATCCCTAGGCCGCACCAGGACGTGGAAATGCTCCTGCCCAAGGCCGGCGGGGAATAGACCGCGTCGAGCATTCACTTAACCGGAGACACTCGGGAGGAAGACTCCGATGCAAGAAGATCTGATCAACAGGGTTTTGAAAGAGGTCATGAAGCGGGTGGAATCCCGTGATCCGGACCCAAGCGAACCCTCGGCGGAATCGAAGAACCGCCCCGCACCGGCCGCCGCCGTGCAGCTCACGGAATTCGTGGGCATCGGTCTCGGGGACACCCAGGGGATCGTCATCGCCAACGTGGATCCGTTGATCCACGAAAAGATGGAGATCGACCGGCGGTTTCGTTCCATCGGGGTGATCGGCGGGCGCACGGGTGCCGGGCCGCAGATCATGGCCGCCGACGAAGCGGTGAAGGCCACCAACACGGAAATCGTGGCCATCGAAATGCCGCGGGACACCAAGGGCGGCGCCGGCCACGGCAACCTGATCATCTTCGGGGCGGAAGACGTTTCGGACGCCCGGCGGGCGGTGGAAGTCACCCTGGAGGTGCTCCCCAAGTACTTCGGGGACGTCTACGCCAACAGCCAGGGGCACCTGGAGCTGCAGTACACGGCCCGGGCCAGCAAATGCCTGAGCTATGCCCTCAAGGTCCCGGAAGGCAAGGCCTTCGGACTGATCCTGGGGGCGCCGGCGGTCATCGGGGTTCTCATGGTGGATACCGCCGTCAAGGCGGCGGACGTGGAGGTGCTCGGGTACGCGTCCCCCAAGCAGAACACGAGTCTCACCAACGAGGCGTTCATCTGGGTGACGGGCGATTCCGGGGCCGTCCGCCAAGCCGTGATCGCCGGCCGGGAAGTGGGAAAAAAGCTTCTCGCCGCCTGGGGAGAAGAACCCAAGCCGGTAACCACGCCCTACATCTAGGGGGAGCGCCGCCATGACGAAAAGACAGAAACGTTTTGAGGTGCTGGAACAGCGGCCCATTCGCAAAGACGGCTTCATCAAGGAATGGGTGGAAGTGGGCCTGGTCGCCATGGACAGTCCCAACGATCCGAAGCCCGGCATCCGGATCGAAAACGGCAAGGTGGTGGAACTGGACGGCAAACGGCGGCAAGATTTCGACATGATCGACACCTGGATCGCCGATCACTGCATCGACGCCGCGGTGGCCGAAGAAGCCATGGCGGTGGATTCCACGCAGTTCGCCCGGATGCTGGTGGACATCAACGTCCCGCGATCCGAAATCGTGCGCCTTTCCGTGGGCATGACACCGGCCAAGATCCTGGACGTGCTGAAAAAGATGAACGTGGTCGAACTCATGATGGCCATGCAGAAACTCCGGCCGCGGCGTACCCCGTCGAACCAGGCTCACGTGACCAACGTCAAGGACACCCCCGCGCTTCTCGCTGCGGACGCCGCCGAAGCCGCCTACCGCGGCTTCAGCGAATTGGAAACCACCGTGGGCATCGGCCGTTACGCGCCCATGAACGCCCTTTCCATCCTGGTGGGGTCCCAGACCGGCCGGCCGGGGGCGCTCACCCAGTGCGCCGTAGAAGAAGCGCTGGAACTCACCATGGGCATGCGGGGGCTCACCGCTTATGCGGAAACGGTTTCGGTCTACGGGACCGAGCAGGTCTTCGTGGACGGGGACGACACCCCGTGGTCCAAGGCGTTTCTTGCTTCCGCCTACGCGTCCCGCGGCCTCAAGATGCGGTTCACTTCCGGGACGGGTTCCGAAGTCCAGATGGGTTACGCCGAAGGCAAATCCATGCTCTACCTGGAAGTGCGTTGCGTCATGGTCACCAAGGGAGCCGGCGTGCAGGGGCTCCAGAACGGGTCCATCAGCTGCATCGGGGTGCCGGGGGCGGTTCCGTCGGGCGTCCGTGCGGTCCTGGCCGAAAACGTGGCGACGGTCCTCATGGATCTGGAAGTCGCTTCCGGAAACGACCAGACCTTCACCCATTCGCCCATCCGGAACACGGCCCGCATGCTGATGCAGTTTCTGCCGGGAACGGACCTCATCTTTTCCGGCTACAGCGCGGTTCCCAACTACGACAACATGTTCGCGGGTTCCACCCACGACTGCGACGACTACGACGACTACCTGGTGCTCCAGCGGGACCTCCAGGTGGACGGCGGACTGCGGCCGGTCCTGGAAGACAAGGTGGTGGAAGTCCGCAACAAGGCCGCGCGGGCGCTCCAGGCCGTCTTCCTGGAACTGGGACTCCCGCCCGTAACGGAAGAAGAAGTGGAAGCGGCCACCTACGCTCACGGCAGCCGTGACATGCCCGACCGGAACGTGCCCGAGGATCTGCGGGCCATCGACGCCATGATGAAGCGGGGCGTGAACGGGATCGACATCGTGAGCGCGCTCGCCAACCACGGCTTCACCGACATCGCGGAAGGCGTCCTCGGGATGCTCAAGGCCAAGGTTTCCGGCGACTACCTGCACACCTCCGCCATTTTCGACGAAGGCTTCGAAGTGTTGAGTGCGGTGAACGACCCGAACGATTACGAGGGGCCGGGGACGGGCTACCGGCTGGAAGGCGACCGGTGGAACCTGCTGAAAGACATCCCGTTCGCCATCAGTCCGGAAGACGTGTAGAACCCGCGGGCCCCAGGGAGGTGGGCGAACGATGAGCATTTCAGAAGACATGGTCCGACGGATCATCCTGGAAGTCCTGGAACAGATGCAGGCTTCGGGGGACGGCGCGGCGGCGCGGGAAGACAAGGCGGCGACGCCGGTGCGTTTCCGGGAACTGGGTGAAGCCCGCCGGGGAAAGGATCCCCATGAAGTGGTGATCGGCATTCCCCCGGCCTTCGGCGTCGCCATGACCAAAACCATCACCGGCATTCCCCACGAAGCGGTGCTGCGGGAAGTGACGGCGGGAATCGAAGAAGAAGGCCTTCGCCCCCGGGTGGTACGGGTGAACAGGACGGGAGACGTGGCCTTCATCGGCCATGAAGCCGCCAAGCTGAGCGGATCCGGGATCGGCATCGGGATCCTCAGCCGGGGGACCACCGTGATTCATCAGAAGGACCTGGCACCGCTCCAGAACTTGGAACTGTTTCCCCAGTCGCCCCTGGTGGAACTGGAAACGTTCCGGGCCATCGGGAGAAACGCCGCTCGTTACGCCAAGGGGGAAACCCCGAACCCGGTCCCGGTGCGAAACGATCCCATGGCCCGGCCGTCCTACCAGGGGCTGGCGGCGCTGCTTCACAACAAGGAAGTGCAGTACGTGAAGCCGGACACGCCGGCCGTGGAACTGGCGGTGGATTTCTAGCACTTCGACAACCCCACGCGTTCCGGCCCGGGAGGGTGCGACGTTCGCCGGGTGGGGAACGTTCTGGACGTGCGAGGAGGTGACTTCCATGTCCTCGAAGGACACGAACCTTTCTCCTGAATTGATCGCCGAAGCGGTAAAAAGGGTCATGGCGGCCTTGGGCGAGGGTGAGCCGAAGATGCCGGGCGGCGCTCCCCGGACCCCGACTCCCGGGGTCTCCTCCGCCGGCAAGCTGAACCACCGGAAGGATTATCCGTTGAGCGCCCGCCGGCCGGACCTGCTTCGATCCGCCGGAGGACTGGCCCTGGAGGAAATCACGCTGCAGAAGGTGACCTCCAAGGAAATCCGCTTCGAAGATGTCAAGATTCGGCCGGAGACGCTGGAATACCAGGCGCAGATCGCCGAAAGCGCCGGGCGGCCGCGCCTTGCGGCCAACCTTCGCCGAGCGGCGGAACTCACCCGCATCCCCGACGAACGCATCCTCGAGATCTACAACGCGCTCCGACCCTATCGATCCACCAAGCGGGAGCTGCTCGACATCGCCCGTGAGTTGGAATCGGAGTACCAGGCCAAGGTGTGTGCGTCGCTGGTCCGGGAGGCCGCCGAGGTCTACGAACGGCGAAACCGGCTGCGAAGAGACTGAGGACTTGCCCGTTTTGACCCTCATGCGGGAGCCGGCCTCCGCGCGCCGATGACGTGATCGCCCGCGGCCTTTCGGCGAAGGGGGGATTCCCCGGCGGTTTCCTCGTCGGCCGGGTCGCATCGACACCCCCTCTCACCGGAGCCCGCGCGCTCGAAGGGGGAGAGGCATGCGGCAGGTGCACAAGAGTGGGGGAGAGGCGCGGGTTATGGCCGGGCGGACGCCGAGCGGAAGGGGTCTTGGAACATGGGGTTGATTGCAGGGGTGGACGTGGGAAACGACACGACGGAAGTGGCGCTCGCGGAGTTCGACCGGGGAAGGCCGCCACGGTTCGTTTCCAGTTCCCTGGTGACCACGGTGGGCGTCAAGGGAACCGTCCAGAACGTCACGGGAATCATCGAAGCCTTGGACCGCGCCCTGGAACCTCTCGGCCGGCGTCGTTCCGAACTGGGCCTCGTGCTGCTCAACGAGGCCACGCCCGTGATCGGGGACATCGCCATGGAAACCATCACGGAAACGGTGATCACGGAATCCGCCATGATCGGCCACAACCCGGCGACGCCCGGCGGCCGCGGGCTGGGGTTCGGAGTGACGGTCAAGCTGGCGGACCTGGACTCCCAGCCGGCCGAGAAACCCTGCATCGTGATCGTCCCCGCGGAAGTGGATTTCCGTGACGCGGCGGCTCGCATCAACGAAGCGTGGGCGGCCGGCCGGAACGTGGCGGCCGCCGTGGTGCGGAAGGACGACGGGGTCCTCATCTGCAACCGGCTCCACCGGCCCATTCCCATCGTGGACGAAGTGGAACACGTGGACCGGATTCCCCTCGACATGCCGGCGGCCGTGGAAGTGGCGCCGCCGGGGCGGTCCATCGAAAAGCTTTCGAACCCCTACGACATCGCGACGCTCTTTGGGTTGAGCCCCGACGAAACCCGCCACGTGGTTCCCATCGCCCGGGCGCTCATGGGGACCCGCAGCGCCGTGGTGATCAAGACCCCGCGGGGCGAAATACAGGAACGGCGCATCCCGGCGGGCAAACTGATCCTCATCGGCGATCGGTTGAAGGCCGAGGTGGGTGTGGACGGGGGGGCGGAAGCCATCATGGCAAAGGCGGCGGAAGTGGCCCCGCTGGTGGAAATCCAGGCCGAACCCGGGACCCACGTGGGCGGGATGTTTGAGCGGGTCCGGAAGGTGATGGCCGACCTCACCGACCAGCCGGTGAGCGCCGTGCGGGTCCAGGACATCATGGCGGTGGACACGCTGCGTCCCCAGAGGGTGGAAGGAGGTCTCGCCGGCGAATACGCCCTGGGAAACGCCGTGGCGCTTGCGGCCATGGTGGAGACGCGGCGGCTTCCCATGCAGCGCGTGGCCCGGAAGCTCCAAGAAGAGATCCAGGTCCCCGTCCAAGTGGGCGGCGTGGAAGCGGAAGCGGCCATCCTGGGGGCGCTCACCACGCCGGGAACGCAGCCTCCCATGGCCATCGTGGACCTGGGCGGCGGATCCACGGACGCGTCCATCATCAACGAACGGGGCGAGACCCGTTCGGTCCATCTCGCCGGAGCCGGCGACATGGTCACGCGGCTCATCGATTCGGAACTGGGGCTCGAAGACATCGACCTGGCCGAAAAGATCAAGCGGCATCCGCTGGCCAAGACCGAAAGCCTGTTCCACCTGCGCCACGAAGACGGCTCCGTCCAGTTCTTCGAAAGAGCCCTTGATCCGCGGATTTTCGGCCGGGTCGTGGTGCTCACCGCCGAAGGGCCCGTCCCCATCGCCACGCGGGAATCCCTGGCGAGGATCGCCGCGGTGCGAACGGAAGCGAAACGAAAAGTGTTCGTGACCAACACGCTTCGAGCCCTCGAACGGGTGGCGCCGGCCGGAAACGTGCGGCTCATCCATTTCGTGGTGCTGGTGGGCGGATCCGCCGAAGATTTCGAGATCCCGCGCATGATTTCGGACACCTTGACCGAACACGGCGTGGTGACGGGGCGAGCCAACGTGCGCGGGCGTGAAGGGCCTCGAAACGCCGTCGCCACGGGCCTGGTACTGGCTTACGCCGCGCAGCAAAACGGATCGACGACGCCATGGAAGACCTACGAGCAGGCAAACCCCTGAGGCCCGCGGTCCGGGTCCGCGTCGCCGGAGAGCCGACTCCGGAATGGATCGAACCGCTCCTTTGGGGGCTGGAAGAAGAAGGCATCCCGGCGGAACTCCACATCGACGCCCGCGGCTCGGTGGAAGCCGCCGCCTGGGAAGCCGCTCGATCGTCGCCGCTCAACGTGGGCCTCGCAGTGGACGCCATGGCCAAGACGGCGGTGCTCCATCACCGGGATCTTCCCGAAGACCGCCCGATCTTTCGAATCGACCCCCGCGCTTTTGAAGCGCGCGAGCTCCGCCGCCTGGGAACCAACGCCGCCCGCCTGGTGAAAGGCGATCCGTTCCTTTTCGGCAATCCGGGTCGGCCCGCCGGCTGCGGGAAACCCGGCGACCCCGGCGAACTGGAGGAACTGGTGCCGCTGGTTGCCGCCATCGTCCGCGGCCTCCTCGGGGGAGGGTAGGAAAAGTCATGGAAAAACGGAGCCTGGGCTTGATCGAAACGTGGGGATTCACTCCGGCCGTGGAAGCCGCGGATGCGGGAACGAAAGCGGCCAACGTCACGATGCCGGGTTTTGAAGTGGTTCCCGTGGGACGGGTGGTGGTGAGGTTCCTCGGGGACGTGGCGGCGGTCGCGACGGCGGTGCGAGCCGGCGCCGCCGCGGCGGAACGGGTGGGGAAGGTGATCGGCGTTCACGTGATCGCCCGTCCGGACCCTCAACTCGACCCGTTGACCCCGTTTCCGCCTTCTGAGGCGCCGCCGCCGGCGGTGGAACCGGAAGGCGGCGGGGAACTTGCGGCGGAAGAGCCCGAAGAAGAAACCCCGGCCGAAGAGAAGCCCGCGGCAGGGATCGAAGGTTCCGGGCCGGAGGGCCGGGAAGCGAAGCAAGAGACGCCGGAGGATCCTCTACCGGCGAAAAGGGTTCGAAAAAGAACGCCCGGTTCGCCGTCCGGCGGAGGGCGCCGGAAAAAGGGATCCGAGTAGTTTCCGTTGAAGGGGGAAGCCCGACTTCCCTGCAAAGCACGAGGAGACCCGATCATGGCGGAATTGCGCGCCTACGTGTACCTGGACCGGCTGCAACCCCAGTTTGCGGCTTACATCGGAGCCAACGCCCGAGGCTACATCCCCATTCCGGGAATGGCCGCCGTGCTGGTGGAAATCGCCCCCGGCGTGCTCATCAACCAGGTGACGGACGCGGCGGTGAAGGCCGCCAACGTGCGGCCGGGCCTCATGGTGGTGGAGCGTCACTTCGGCGTACTGGAATTTCATTCCCAGGCCCAGGCGGAGGTGAAGCACGCGGGGGGCGCCGTCCTGGAAGCGCTGGGGATGAAGCTGGAAGACCGGGCCCGTCCGAAGATCCTCAGTTCCCAGATCATCCACAAGGTGAACCCCTACCACGCCCAAATGGTGAACGTCTCGCGGCTCTGCTCCATGCTCCTTCCCGGAATGGACCTCTACATCCTGGAAGTGCAGCCGGCGGCCTACATCACCTACGCCGCCAACGAGGCGGAAAAGACGTCTCAGATCACCCTGGTGGACTGCCGGACGTTCGGCGCGGTGGGGCGGCTTTACCTGGGCGGCAAGCGTTCGGATGTGGAACAGGCGGCGGGGGCGGCGGAAGCGGCCATGTCGAGCCTCAGCGGACGAGAGGCATGAAACGGGGTTTCGAATGACGGCCGGGGAACGCGCTGAAAGAAAACTATCGGCTTTCGAAGCCGTGCTCGATCCGGACCGGTGGGCGCCGGACGGTTCCCGAACCTACCATGTGGGCGTGGACCTGGGAACGGCGACCATCGTGACGGCCGTGGTGGACGACGCGGGAACACCCGCCGCGGGGGTGGGCAGCCGGAGCGGTTCCAGCATCCGGGACGGATTGGTGCTGGACTACGTGGGGGCGGTGGCCGTCGTCCAGCGGCACGTGCAGGCCCTCAAGATCGCGGGTTTTTCGTTCACTCACGGCGCCGCGGCCTATCCCCCGGGAACCACGGGAAGGAACGCCCAGGCCTTCGCCAACGTGTTGACCGCCGCGGACCTCGAGGTGACCGGCCTGGTGGACGAACCTTCGGCGGCGGCGCTCACCCTGGGCATCGAAGACGGCGCGGTGGTGGACATCGGCGGCGGCACCACGGGGATTTCGGTCCTGGAAGGCGGTCGGGTGGTCTACACGGCGGACGAGCCCACGGGAGGCGTCCACGTGGACCTTGTCCTGGCAGGCCGTTTCAAGATCGACTTGGATGAAGCCGAGCGCTGGAAGACGGATCCGAGAAGGCAGCGGGAGCTCTTTCCGGTGGTGCGCCCGGTCTTTCAGAAGATGGCGGCCATCGTGCGGGATCACCTGCGGGCTTTCCCGGGGTGCTCGATTTACCTGGCGGGCGGAACCAGCGCTTTTCCGGGGCTGGAAACGGTCATGGCCGAAGAAACGGAGCGCGACGTGATCCGGCCCCGAAGCCCACTTCTCGTGACGCCTCTCGGGATCGCTCTGAGCGGCGCCGGGATGCGTGAGACGGCAGGTCTTTCCGATGACCGAACTGAACGACGAAAGCGTTAGGCGGCTGGTCCTTGAAGTGGTGCGCCGGGTGGCGGCGCGGCTGGGAGCCGACGGGTCCCGGGGATCGATCGCCGTCGCACTCACCGGGGCGACGTCCGGTTTCACGGCCGTAGTGGCGCTCCTTCGCCGCCTGGTCCTGGACGGCTTTCGCCTGGAACTGGCCTTTTCGCCCGCGGCTCGTTCGCTTTACGGGGAGGCGGTCCTGGAGTCGCTGGCTGGATGGCCGTACGTATCGAAAGTGGACGAAGCACGCTGGCTTTCAGCGCTGAAGAACGCCCGCCTGGTGGCGGCGCCTCTTCTGAGCGTCAACACGCTTTCCAAGCTGGCGCTCCTCGTGGCCGACACCCTTCCGGGAAACCTGCTGCTGCACGCGCTTTTCATGGGAAAGCCGGTGTTCGCCGCCGTGGACGGCGTCCATCCCGCCGACCGGGATCGGAAACGCCTGGGTTTCGCATCGGAAAACGCGGAGCTTCGCCGCGCGGTGCGGGATCGGCTGGAGACGGTCGCCCGTTACGGGTGCGTGCTGAGCGATCTTCGCACCCTCCGCGGGAGGATTCTTCAGGCGGTTGAGGCGGGGGTGCCGGAGCCCACGCTCGCGGGCGGGATGTCGCCGGTCTCCGGCGAAATGACACGGGGGCGGGGCCGGCGCGTGATCACCGCCTCGGACGTTCGCCTTCTTTCCGCGTCATCCGGCGTCTTGACGATCCCGGCCGGTTCGCTGCTCACGCCCCTTGCCCGCGAAGTGGCCGAACGGCGCGGCGTGCGCCTCCAGGTCCTCGATTCTCCTTCAAACCGAGAGGGGTGGCCATGATCATCGCGCGAGTCATCGGAACCGTAGTAGCGACTCGAAAGATCGACCGCCTGGTGGGAAGCAAGATCCTCGTGGTCCAGCCCCTGGATCCCGGATCGGAGGCGCCGAGAGGGGAATCCTTGGTGGCGGTGGATGCGGTGGGAGCGGGCGTCGGCGAACGGGTGATCGTGGTGGAAGGAAGCAGCGCCCGGTTGGCCGTCGACGTGGAACGGTCTCCCGTGGACGCCACGATCATCGGGATCGTGGATGAAATCGACGTGCAGAAGGCGTGAAGGGACCCGAAAGAGGGAGCGGCGAGGATTCCATGGCGGCAGCCATCACCACGCGAACGGGCGACCAGGGGGAAACCCGGCTTCGAAGCGGCGCCCGCGTCGCCAAAGACGACCTGCAGGTCACCACCTACGGCTGCGTGGACGAACTCCAGTCGCACCTGGGACTCGCCCGGGCCCTCACCCGTGACCCCGCCGTGAAGCAAGCGCTCCTGGAAATCCAAAGGGACCTGTTCCGGGCCGGCGCCGAACTGGCTTCCGTTCCGGAAGAGCTGTTGCGACTTCCGGCCGCCGATCGGCTCGGCCCGGACGACGTGGTCCGCCTGGAACGGCGGATCGATGAGGTTACGGCCCGTTACGGGTTGCCGGGCCGTTTCGTGGCGGCCGGGGCTGGAGCGGACAGTGCGGCGGTGCATGTGGCCCGTGCGGTCTGCCGCCGCTGCGAACGGAAAATCGTGGCCTTCAACCGCAGGAAGCCATCCTACGGCTCGCTCATCGTCTACTTCAACCGGCTGAGCGACCTCCTGTTCGTGCTGGCATGGGCACTGGAAGTGCGAAGCGTGGTGGAAGCGGCGGTCCGGGACCTGCTCGAGGGCCGCGGGAAGGATGGCCCATGAACCTGCCTTGCGGTGTGGCGCAGCTTTTGGCCGGGGTGGCCGAAGAACGAGCGCTTTCGCTCGGAGTGCCGGTGGCGGTCGCTTTTTCGGATGCGCAAGGATTGCCCCTCTGTTTCAGCCGCATGGAAGGGGCGCTTCCCGCGGCCTCCGATATCGCCGTGAGCAAGGCCTACACGGCCGCCGCGCTCCGCATGCCCACCCACGAACTGGGAGCCAGGTCGAAGCCCGGTGAAATACTCTACGGCATCCAGAATCTCCAGCCCGGGCGGATCGTGCTTTTCGGAGGCGGCTTTCCGATCCTTCTCTGCGGCCGGCCGGCGGGGGGCATCGGCGTGAGCGGCGGCACGGTGGAAGAGGACATGGACATTGCCCGCCGCGCCCTCCAGGCGCTCCAGGCGATGGAAGCCTGGGCGGACGTACTGGAACCGGCGGTCGCAACGTTTCCCGGGAAACGGTGGACGGCCCTTTCGATCCTCGCGGCCGTTTCGGCGGCTTCCGGAGCGCAGGGGCTGCGCCTCGGCGAGCCGGACGAACGAACCCTCGCCGGCGGGTGGATCCTGGCGGCGGAACGCGTTGGAAGGTGAACGATCAACGGCCGGTGAACGGCGTCCGGGATCGAACCCCGGGAATGAATCGGGATCCGGCGGCAGCGACGAGGAGAAGTTCCATGGCGATCAGCGCGGACGTTCTCGAAAACCTGGTGCAACGGGTGCTCGAGGAAATCAGGAAGGATCGGGCCGCCGGCGAATCCGGCTTTACGGGCCTCGCGGACACCGTAGACGAAGTCGTGGAAAGGGCCGTGGACGCCCAGCGGCGCCTCTTGGCGCTTTCCATGGAACGGCGCGGGCGCATCATCGAAGCCATGCGGCGGGCGGCCCTGAAAAACAACGAAACGCTTTCGGCGCTGGCCGTCCGGGAAACAAAGCTCGGCCGGTTTGAAGACAAGGTGAGAGAAAACATCCTGTGCGCCACCAAGACGCCGGGGATCGAAGACCTGCGGCCCGAGGCGACCAGCGGAGACCACGGCCTGATGCTGCTGGAATACGCCCCCGTGGGCGTCATCGGGGCCTTGACCCCCATCACCAATCCTACGGGCACGCTCATCAACAACAGCATCGGCATGATCGCCGCCGGAAACAGCGTGGTCTTCAACCCGCACCCCAGCGCCCGGGAAACGAGCACCCGCATGATCGAAATCCTGCACCGGGCCATCGTGGGCGCGGGAGGACCGCCGGGCCTCGTCGGCGGCGTGAAGCACCCGACGCTGGAGACGGCCAAGGCCGTCATCGAGCATCCCCGGGTGAACCTGCTGGTGGCCACCGGCGGGCGCCCGGTGGTGAACGTGGTGCTTCGTTCGGGGAAGAAGGCCATCGGAGCCGGCGCCGGCAATCCGCCGGTGTTGGTGGATGAGACGGCCAACGTTCGCAATGCCGCGCGGTCCATCGTGAATGGGGCGAGCATCAACAACAACATCTTCTGCACCTGCGAAAAGGAAGTGATCGTCGTGGAAGAAGCAGCGGATTCCTTCCTCAAGTTCCTCCAGGAAACGGGAAAAGCCTACCTCATGAACCGGGAGGAAGCCGAAAGGGTCACCCAGCTGGTGGTCACTGCGGAAGGGAAGATCAACACCGCCTACATCGGCCGGGACGTCCAGGTGATCCTGAGGGAAGTGGGCATCGATTTGAGCGAAGAATATCGGATCGCCGTGTTTGAAGCGCCTGCAAGCCATCCGCTGGTGTGGCTGGAACAGATGATGCCCGTGCTTCCCATCGTGAGGGTGAAGGACTTCGACGAAGGACTCCGCTTTGCGGTGGAAGTGGAGCAGGGGAACCGGCACACCGCGGTGATGCATTCCACGCACGTGGAACACATGACGGCCTTCGCCCGGGCGGTCCAGACCACCATCTTCGTGAAAAACGGCCCGTCCTACGCCGGGATCGGCCTGGGCGGGGAAGGCCACACGTCCTTTACCATCGCGGGGCCCACGGGCGAAGGCCTGACGTCCGCCCGGACGTTCACGCGGCAACGCCGCTGCACCCTGGTGGAATCCTTCCGCATCATCTGACGGCGGCCCAAGGCCCTGGGAAAGGAGGAACCTTCATGAAGCTCGGACTCGATACGGCCCTTCGCATGATCGAAGCGGCCAGGAAGAAGGCGGCGGAAATCGGGGTGCCCATGGTGGTGGCCGTCGCGGACGAAGGCGGCAACCTGGTGGCGCTCCAACGCATGGACGGAGCGCTCCTGGTGAGCGTGAACATCGCGTGGAACAAGGCCTACACGGCTGTCGCCCTGAAACTTCCCACCGGGGAACTCGCAGGAGCGGCTCAACCCGGTCAGCCGCTTTTCGGCATCCATAACGCCGACGGCGGGCGGATCGTCATCTTCGGCGGCGGGATCCCGGTGGTGCGCGATGGCCGGGTGGCCGGCGGCATCGGGGTGAGCGGCGGCAGCGTGGACCAGGACGTGGCCTGCGCCGAAGCGGGCCTGAAGGCCCTGGAACCGTGATGAGGAGCCTGCCGTGACCGTCCGCGTGGTGCGTTCGCCGAGTGCGTCGTTCAAGGAGATGCTTCTCGCCAATGTTCGGCCCGCCGACCGAAAGCGCCTGGAAGCCGAAGCCTGGGGCGCGGTGGGGCTGGTGCAGGCGAAGCTCATCGACCTCTACTGGGCGGCGGACGTCGCCGAAAAGGCGAGCCGGGTCGCCACGGGCCTGGTGATGGGAAACTGCCCGCAGCACATCCAAATGCTGGCCGTGGTGGGCCACCAGGCCGCCGTGCAGGCCGCGCTGGACAAGATCCGCGAACGGTCGGGGCCTCTCGCATCGACCGAAGGGACGGGACAGCCATGAAAGCAGCGATTATCGGAGGCGGCGGCCGGGTGGGAGCCTGCACCGCGTACGCCCTGCAATGGGGCGGGGTGGTCTCGGAAGTCCTCCTTCACGATGTGGCCGCCGATGCGGCCCGGGGTGAAGCGCTGGACCTGCTTCACGGCACGGCGCTTCTGCACGACCAGCGGTTCCGGGCCGGCGACCTGGCGGACTGCGCCCGGGCGGACTTGGTCGTCGTGACGGCGGGGCTTCGCCGAAAGCCCGACGAATCCAGGCTCGATCTCGCCGGCCGAAACGCCGACCTCTTTCTTGGGATTTTACGCGAACTCAAGGCCGCAGGGCTCGGCCGCGACGCGTTCCTCATCGTGGTTTCGAATCCCGTGGACGTGCTCACCTGCCTCGCGGTGTCGGAAAGCGGCCTGCCGCCCCAACAAGTGATCGGGCTGGGGACGCTCCTGGATTCCTGCCGGTTTTCGTCGCTCATCGCCGAAGCCGTCGGTGCGGCTCCCACCCAGGTTCAGGCGCTCATGCTGGGCGAACACGGCGATTCCATGGTCCCGGTGTGGTCGTCGGCCGTGTGTGGAGGGATCGCTCTGGAGAACCACCCGAAGCTTCCGGAGGCGGAAAAGCGTCGGATCGAAGACAGAACGCGAAAGAGCGGGGCCGAGGTCATCCGGTTGAAAGGCGGGGCGGGCTGGGCGGTGGCGACATCCATCGCCGTGCTGGTCCATGCGGTAGTCCTGGATCAACGGAAGGTGCTCCCGGTGAGCACCTGGCAGACGGGCGCGTACGGGCTTCGAAAGATCTGTGTCAGTGTGCCCACGGTGATGGGTGCCGAGGGGGTGATCCATCACCTGGAACCGGAACTCTGGCCGCGCGAACGACAGGGACTCCGGCGCTCGGAAGCGGCGGTGAGGGAAATCTGGTCACAGGTTGCCCGGCCGCGGGGATCATCCTGAAAGATGCCACCCGTAGTCCTGCCGCCCAACGGTGGAACGATCCTCGTCAGGCCGTTCCGCCGCGGTTGACCGTCGCTCCGACCGTGGGATATACACGAGCAGATAGATGAGCACAAAGGCCATCCCACCGGCGAAACGTTGCCCGGAATCGGTGCCTGCGGGAAAGGGCGCTTTCGCGGCGTGGTCGGAGGGCGGTGTGGGTCAACCCATCCATCTGCTCGATCTCGTCGGCAAGGAAAAGCTCGACACGGTGCTGCGCGGTTTCACGGATGTCACCGGGGTTGCCGCGATCATCGCCCATACCGACGGAAGCCCCATCACCAAGCCCCACAATTTCACCCGGTTCTGCCTCCGGTATTGCCGTTCCACGGAAAAGGGCAGAAAACGGTGTCATGAAAGCGATCGCTACGGCGGCGAAGCATCCGCACGGTCCCGAAAGCCGCACATCTACAGCTGCCTGAACGCCGGGCTCATCGATTCCGCCGCTCCGGTCATCGTGGAAGGCTATCACCTGGCCACGGTGCTTTGCGGGCAGGTTCTGGAAGAAGAACCCGACCGGGAGAGGGCGCTCCAGCGGGCCGCCGCCATCGGAGTGGAAGATCACCAGGGTTACCTGAGCGAACTCGCCCGCATCCCGATCATGAGCCGCGAACGGCTCCTGGCCGTCGTCAACCTCATGGCGGTCATCACCCAGACCATCAGCGAACTGGCCCTTCAGAAATACCTGGCTCACAAGCGGTCCCGCCAGTACCTGCACCGGCTGATCAACAGCGTTTCCGACTGCATCCTTTCCACCAATGCGGACAACACCATTTCCATGATCAACCACGCGGGAGCCCGGATGTTCGGCTATGAACCGGAATCGCTCATCGGTGAATCGATCCTCAAGCTGCTTTCGGACGATGCGTCCCGGAACCGCTACCTGGAACAGGTGCATTCCCGGCCCAACCAGAGCTGGCGGGCGGAGCTGAACGCCGCTTCCCGCGAAGGCGTGGACTTTCCCGTGCAGGTGTCGCTTTCCGGGATCAACGGGCAGGGGGAAGCCAACGAAGGCTACGTGGGGGTCATCCGGGACATTTCCGAAGAAAAACGCATCGAACGCATGAAGGAAGACCTGATCGGGATGCTCACCCACGACATGCGAAATCCCGTGCTTTCCGTCCAGAAGGCCCTTCAGTTGCTGCTGGGCGAAACCATCGGCCCCTTGAACCGGGCGCAGTCGGAAATCCTGGCCATGGCGCTCGCGACCACGTACGATATCTACGGCATGGCCAGCGATCTGCTCGACATCTACCGCAACGAAAACGGAAAGTTTTTCCTGTACCGGTCGCAGCTGAGCATGACCCAGGTGCTGGGTGAAAGCATCAAACAGGTGGATTTTTTCGCTCGGGAAAAACGCATTCACGTAAGCCTGGAAGGGTGCGGCGAGGATCTTGTCTTGAGCGCCGATGTGAACCGACTCACCCGGACCTGTGTCAACCTTCTGGATAACGCCATCAAGTACAGCCCGGAAGGAAGTACCGTTCGGGTGGCGTGCACGTCCTTTCGGGGGGACGACCGGGAAGCCGTTCAGACGATCGTTCCCGCCGCCAAGCGCGGTCGCTGCCGCCCCGCCCGCGACTACGTGCTGACGACCATCTCCGACCAGGGTATGGGCATTCCCGGAAGGTACCACGAACAGGTTTTTGACAAGTTCTTCACCATCAAGTCGAGGGATCAGGCGGGCCGAAAGGGCGTGGGGCTCGGCCTGGCATTCTGCCGGCAGGTGATTGAAGCGCACGAGGGCCTGATCTGGCTCGAATCGCCCGTTACCGTCGACAAATCCGGCAAGGCCGGTGGCTGCCGTTTCTACGTTGTCCTTCCTGCTGAGCAGCGCTGATTTTCCCTTCTTCCAGGTGTTTTCAGGGCGGGATCGAACCCGCTCAGGGGCCCAGCGGCGGTTCCAGGGTGAACGGGCCGATTTGAAGGCGCGCTTTCGCACTCACGGCGATCCGTCGGGGTCCGCAGTCTGGAGGTGTCGAAAGACATCGTTCGGGTGCCCGAGGGAAAGCCATCGACGGGCGGCGGAAGGCCTGCCGCCGGGGAGGACACAGCATGATCAGGGTTTTCCTTGCCGACGACCATCCTCTGTTGCGAATCGGGCTTCGGTACAGCTTCGACCAGGACGAAGCCGTGGGGCTCGTCGGAGAGGCCGCGGATGGGTTCACCGCCGTCGAACGCATCCATGCCGACCCTCCCGATGTGGCGCTCATCGACGTGGACATGCCGGGACTTTCCGGCATCGGGACCATCCGGGTCCTTCGAAAGTCCCATCCGGCGATGAAGATCCTCGTGCTTTCCACCTACAACGACGAACGCTACATCCGCGAAGCCATGGAAGCCGGAGCCGACGGTTACATTTTGAAAAACATCGAAAGCGACGAGCTGCTCCGGATCATCAAGCGCGTGTTCCATGGCGAAGAGGCCGTTTCACCTTACCTGGTCAACCTCACCCTGGGGCCCGGCGGCCGCGAGCCGCCCCAGGATCCGGAAATGTCTCCGCGGCTGACCGTGCGGGAAGAAGAAATCATGCACGGCCTCATCGCCGGGAAAACCAACAAGGAAATCGCCGGTCAACTCAATATCAGCCTGGAAACGGTCAAGAGCCACACCAAGAACATTTACCAGAAGCTCAAGGTGAGAAACCGCCTGCAGGCCGCCCGGGCGGCCTACGGAAAGAGCCTCTTTCGGAACCAGCGCCGCCCGGAGAGCGCGGCGAGCCGTTGAAGCGGGTGCCGGCGGCGCGGAGCTTGACGCGGCGGGTGTCGAAATATCGCGGGGGACGTGCATCCGACCGGTCTCAGGCTTGATTATCCTCGGCCGACCCAATATAGTTTCCGGAATCCGAGTGGGTCGGGTCGCTCCGGTGGCGCCGCCGACTTCGGGCGGACGGTCGCACCAAGAACGCCGGGATCACCGCTTCACTTTCTCATGAATCTCAAAAGACATGGGCAGGCCGAATGGATTTGCCGGTAATCCCCACTCCGGTTTTCCCCCGCTGGGTGTGGATGGAGGAAGTGACCTATTCGCACATCCCCATCGCCACCGTCATCACCGCTTTTTTGGTCCTCGCGCCCATCTACGAATACATCGGCTATCGGAAAAACGACTGGCGGTACGACCGGCTGGCCAAGAGTCTGGTCTTCATCGTGATGCTTCTCTATTCTCCCGGCGCGGCCTTGGGGACCGGCATCCCCATGTTCATCATCGGGCTCTACCCCGAATTCTGGCACCGCTTCGCCAACCTCTATTTCTGGCCCTTGATCGCCCAGTTCTGTTTCTTCCTGCTCGATGTCTTCTTCCTCTTCTTCTTTTACTACCTCATGTGGGACAGGTTGCAGCATCGAAAGCGGCTGCACATCTTCTTCGGCGTCATGACCGCGATCTTCGGCCTTTTGATCCAGGCGGTCTGGGATTCCATGGGAAGCTACCAGCTGACACCCAGCACCCCGTTTCCCGAACTCACCGAAGCGGTCGGGTGGTCGGCGGCGGCCTTTTTCAATCCCAGCTACCCGTTGCTCTTTTTCCACCGGTTTTTCGGGAACCTCAGCTACACCATGCTGTTGGCCGGCGGCGTGCTGGCACTGCGCTACCGGTTCAAGAAGGACGCCGCCGAGAAGAGCTACTTCGGCTGGGCCGCGGACGTCACTTTCACCGTGGGGATCCTCGCCTTCTTTTTCCAGCCTGTGGTGGGCTGGGCTTATGCCAGCGTCATGCAGAAGCACGCTTCGGTGGCGTTCCACGCCGTCATGGGCGGTCACGTGTCGGTCGTCTTCACGGTGAAGATGGCGCTCATCGCGTTTTTCCTGGCTGTGGGCGGGACCTACCTTTTCGTACGGCACAAACCCCGCTTCTGGCTCATGTTCGCCACGATGGGGCTGATCGCCGTGTACGTGTTGTTCCACGTCCATCCGCCGCTGGACTGGCTGGGCGACGACCCGGTGCTGTGGCGGCTGTCCTACACGCTGGTGATCGGAGGCGCGATCCTGTTTCTCTGGATGGCGCGGCGCTGGAGACTGAACGACCTGGGGAGGCGGTGGCCGCTGGCCATGTTCGCGGCCGGACTCGCCGCCGTCCTGGTCTTCGGAATCGGCGGATTCGTCCGGTCCCGGGCCCGGTCGCCCTTCAGCGTCTACAAGGAAATCGTGAAGCCGGAAGTGACCGCGGACGAAGCCGACCGCTTCCTCGCCTACGAAAAGTGCCTTGGGTGCCATACGGCGGAAGATTTTGAGACGCTGGCCGCGCGTGAGACCGACTGGGAACGGCGGGTGGCTTTGGAGCGAGAGCGCCCCGGCGTGAGCCTGACCGACGAGGAGGCGCTTCGGATCACGCGTTATCTGAAGGAGCGGTACCCGAATGGAACACCTTGATTTTCCGGTCCTGGGCGCCAAATGGACCATCGGGTTTTTCGGCCTGTTTCATACGAGCGTCGCTTCGCTGGCCATCGGGCTCGCCACCGTGGTCACCGTCTGCCAGATCGTCGCCTACCGGCAGCGGGCCATGCGCTACGATCTGTTCGCCAAGCGGGCCCAGCTCTTTCACGTGTGCATTTACAACGTCGGGACCATCAACGCCATCGGCCTGGTGTTCGCCTTGGCGGGCCTTTATCCCCAGTTCTGGGGCCAGATCTTCAACCATTTCTTCTGGCCGTTCATGATCGAGGAGCTCTGCTTCTTCATCCTGGCAACCACGCTCACCTTCCACTACTTCTTCTGGGACCGGCTCTGGGGGCACAAGAAACTGCACATCTTTTTAGGTTCGCTCCTCATCCCGTTTTTCTTCATTCAGTTCTACATCATAAACGCCGTGGGCGGGTTCATGCTGACGCCGGGCTACCAGGAAGCCGAGGCATCCCTTTTCCAAGGAATCCTCGGCTGGGATCCGAAGGCGTACTTCCATCCAAGCTTGCTCATGTTCACCATGCACCGCACCCTGGCCAACGTGTCCTACGCCGGCTACTTCATGGCCGGCTGGTGCGGCATCCGCCTCTACCTCATGAACGGCGACGAAAGGCAGCGCGACTACTACGAAGACTGCGGCCGGCTTTCCTTCTACATCGCGTTCGTCGCCTTTCTCGGACTGCCCGTGGTCGGCTACTTCTGGTCCCATGTGCTCAAGACGCAGGCGCCGGAAGCCTTCTGGAACCTGATGATCGGCCGGGGGGACGTCCTGTTTGCCGGCATGGACACCTGGTGGCTGAAGCAGATCTTCGTCGCGTTGATGCTCGGGGCCAGCGTGGCCTACTTCCGCCGGCTCGACCGGTCCGAAGCGCCGTTCACGCTCCCGAGCGTCATGGTCTACGGCATCCTCTGCTTTTACTTGATGTTTTACCTGGCCATGGGCATGGTCATGACGTGGCGCTTCTTCTGGTGGATGGTGGCTTGCTGCGCCGGCGGGTATCTCCTGGCCAACCACATGGTGAACTACCACAAGGGGTCCGGGAAAGCGCTCTTTCTGTTCATGGGCATCCTCGCCTTCATGACGGTGATGCTCGGAGGCTACGCCCGGGAGGCCGCCCGGCCCCGCTTCGAAAACCGCTACTCCCACTACGACGACATCTACGTGCCCCAGGAACGCCAGCCTTACCTCATGGTAAAGATTTCGCCCGATGAAATCCCGGCCGTGCCGCCGGCCCCCGAACCCGCCGGGCCGTTGGACCTCATTCGCACGCGCTGCATCGATTGCCATACGCTCGAACGGGTGAAGAACTATCGCGGGGACGACTGGGAGCGGGTGGTGCAGCTCATGCGGATCTACGGCACCAAGCTGACGGACGAGGAAGCCGAGACGATCGTGGAATACCTGAAAGCGGGCCATCCGATCGAGGGGTAGGACGGACATGGCGGAAAGAGACGGCGACAGGGAGCGAAAGGACCGGGTACCGGATGCGCCGGCTGCGGAAGGGGGCGGGCCGGAACTTCCCGAAGGCTCTCTGGAAGACGAAGATCACTATCCACTGCGGGATCCTTCCGAAGACGCCCGCTGGGCCGTCCGGTCGGTCAAGGTCTGGGTGGGCATTGAACTGTTTCTTTTGGCCTTCATCCTCGTGCTTCTCGCCCTGGGCATGTTTCATCCGTGAGCCATGATGCTTCTCTCCAAAACGTTTTGGCTGACGATCCTCAAAGTGGCCGCACTGGCCTTCGTCGCCCTCATGATCGCGGCGCAGGTCCCCGAGATCCTCTACGACCTGCAACCGCTCGAACCCGTGGCGGTGACCGGGCCGGAAGACCTCACCCGGGACCGTTTCGGCGGAAACACCTTCGTGGCCGTTCAGGGGACGCCCAACTTCGACCACGCCTTTGTTTATGAACGCTACGGGCTTCGCTACACGTACTTCAACCTGGACCCCTACGGCCTGCGCCTGGTGGTCCGCACCTACGAACAGGTGTCCGACGACTGGAAGAACCTGCGCCGCTTCGTGGGAAGGCTCCGGCCGTTCGAGGGGCAGCCGTTTTCCTATTCCATCCGTCACATCTACAAAGACCGAAGGGGCGTGGACATTCCCGAAGACGCCTTCTTCCTGGCCCTGGACGACGTTCCCGGGCTGAGCGGGTGGCAGGTCGGGGCCTCGGTCTTCGGCGCCGTACTCTGGATCGTGATGTTTTACCTCTTTTTCTTCTTCCCCTGGGCCCGCTGGAAGGGAAAACCGGAAAGACCGGCTGCTGCAGCGGGTCGGCGGGATCGCTGATCCTTGGAAAGGCTGAAGGGCCGCGCATGGCCGCGCGGCGGTGGGATCCGGGTGAAGTCGAGGTCCGTAGGATCTCCTTGGCCCGTCTGGAAGCCGCCTTCAGGGAATCTTCATCCCACGATGATCCAGTACATCCAGCCGGCGACCCCCCACAGGACCAGCGTCCCCAGGGTCACGATGATCCCCAGGAGGGGAGCGAAGTTCCTGAATTTGTTGTAGATGCGGATGAAGCTGATCTTGAGGAGCAGGATCACGAAGACCGTCATGGCCAGCGCCCCGTGGAGGATCGCCCGGGAATCGAAGGTCTGGCCCACTTCGGCCAGTCGTCCCATGAGGTCCACGCAGACCCACGAAATCCACATGAAGTAGATCAGGAAGACGTAGCCCCCGGCGCGGTGGAGGCGCATGCTGAGCTTGGGGTTGGCCCCGGGAGGTTTCTTTCCGAAGATCCTCATGGCCGCCCAGAACTCTAAAAGGGCCAAAAAGACCAGTACCAGCGCGAAATAGGTCTTGGTGTTCGGATCCATCGCGTCCCTCGCCTGCAGGTCCAAAGATTCCTTCCAGACGGTCCGGATTCCGCCGCATCGTTCGGCGGACAAAACCGGACCCTTCGGCTTCGCTCGATTTTCTAGCGGCGCATGAATCGTACCGTCATCATCAGCCCGGAAGCGGCGAGCAGCCATCCGCCCGCCTCGAAGCCCGTGGCGACGGGAGTTCCTTGGGCCGCCGCCGCAAGGGCTTCGGCCAGAGCCGAAACGGGATTCATGCCCTGAACGGCGGCTGTCAGGGGCCGCAGGCGTTCGGGAGTCGGGATGAGCCCCGAACCGAAGGCGGTGAGGGCCACCAACAGGGCGCCGCCCAGGTGGACTTCGGCGTTGCTTCTGAAAACCGATCCCACGAGGACTCCCAGGGCGTTCAGCAGGACAATCACGCCGACGAGCAGGCCGAAAAGATCGACAAGCATCGCCGGGGTGACGTTTCGGCCGTGGACGGCGAGGGTGATCCCGAACAGCGGCGCCGTCTGCAGGAGGTCCACCAGGGCTCCGGCCAGGATGACATCCAGGTGGAGCGCCAGCGGGTGAACCGGAAGCAGGCGCAGCGCGTCCCACCTCCCGTCGAACCGGCGTCGCACTCGAGCCACCGCCGCGCCGAAAAGGCTCGTGAAAAGCACCAGCGTCACCAGTCCGGCGGCCCGCACGCGAACCGGCATGGCCGCGGCCACAAAAGGGAAGCCCAAAAGAAACGCGAGGCCGATCCGAAGGAGAAGCGACCGCCGGTCGGCCGCGGCTTCCTTCCATTCCAGTTGAAAAAGGTTCGATGGTTTCATGGCTCGATCGGGCAGCCGGCATGCAAGAGAAAAGCGTCCCGCAGGTTCTTGCGCTTCACTTCCAGCGTTTCGATCCGTCCGCCGCGGCGAACGACGGCGTCGATCAGCGAGGGGACGAGCAACGGATCGGGGTCGGCCAGAAGAAGGATTTCCCGGCCCGACTGCCGAAAATCCCGGACGCCCTTTTCGTGCCGGAGGTCCACTCGAATGGAGCGAGCGAGGCGGATCTTCACCTGCTGGCCGTGTTCCAATCCGGCGAGGATATTTTCCACCGTATCGCACAGGATGGCGCGTCCGTCCACGAGGAAAAGGGCGCGGTCGGCGGTCTGTTCCAGCCATTCGGGATCGTTTCCGGCAAGCCAGGTGGTCTTGCCGCGCCGCGACCGGTCGCGCACCCATTCCGTGAGCGTCATGAGAAACGGCGGGTCCAGCCCCAAGGTCGGTTCATCGACGGCGAGGAGTTCGGGGTCATGGACCATCGCCTGGATCAGGCTCAACTTTCGGCGCATCCCGAAGGAGTAGGTGCCCACGGGATCATGAGCTCGATCTTCCAGGTCGGCCTGGCGGAACAGAGCGGCCAACCGCTCTGCCGCCGCTTCCGGGGACAGGCCTTGACATCTCGCGGCAAACCACCCGTGATCCCACCCGGTCAGCTTTTCCCAATGAGCGCTCCGGTCCAGCGCGGTGCCAAGGGTTCCTTTTACAGCCCGCGAAGCGGTGGGGGCGGGTTTGCCGAAAAGCCGCAGCCTTCCGCCGGACGGCTTGTCCAGACCGATCACGAGGCGCGTGAGGGTGGTCTTTCCCGACCCGTTCCGTCCGAGGACCGCAAAGCATTCGCCCTTTCGGACTTCGAAGTCCAGGTCGCGAACGCCGCGGCCCCCCGGGTGTTCGCAGATCAACCCTTCCGCCTGGATTGGGATCGCGGTGCCGCTCATTCGAACCGGATCAGCGTGTCACCGGTGACGGCCACCGCGCCTTCCGGAACCGTGCGGGTGATTTCGTAGACCACCACCCGGTCCCCCACCCGGCAGACTTCGCCGCGGAGCCTGCTCCGGGCGATGTGTTCGTGGAAAGGAGGAGCCAGTGGGCGGAGTTTGCGAAGAATCACTTCCCGGGCTTTCGGAACGTCACTCATGGGAGTCCTTTCCGCAGCGGCGGCTCATGGCGAACCGTTCGGCGAGGTCGTTGAAAGCGGACACCGTCACGCGGCTTCCCCCGTCTCGAAGAACCGTCTCTTCCACGGCGCGCCGGGCCATGGAGCGGACGAAGGGCGGAATGGCCTCAAGGCGCCGGAGCGCGTCTTCGTCCCAGGGAAGGCCTTCCGCATTTTCGGGTCGGGGGCCGGGATGGGATTGGCCGGCATCGGGATCGGGAGCCGTGACCAGCACGTTGGTCTCGGCCCGGGCCGCCGTCGCTTCGGCGTTGGATCCGATGCCGGCCGCTTCGCTCCGCTGCCTTCCGTAGCGGCCCACCACCACGAGTCCGGCGCGGGCTTCGGCGGCGCGGTCGGCGAGCGCGCGGTAGGCCTTGCCCTGGAGCAGTTCGGTTTTCAGCGGAACGCCCGCGGGCCGGGCGGCTTCGCGCGCTTCTTCCAGGAAGCCTTCGTAGAGCCGGCCCAGGCCGTCGTCGATGATGCGCTTGTGGAGGTCCTTCTGGTTGTCCAGGGCCACTTCCCGGCGCCGCTCTTCGCTGAAGGACGACGCCATGGTGTCGAACACCCGATTGTGGAAAAAGGGATCGTACACCGCGGCCAGGCGCAGCGAAGCGCCGAAGCCGCGCGCCCATCCGGCCGCCTTGCGGAGCGCCTCCAGCGCTTCCGGGCTGCCGTCGATGCCGACGATGAGGTCGCCGTCGATTGGCGATCGCCGCGCGATCAGCACGTCGCAGGGAGCGAGCCGCAGCACTCGTGCCGCGGTGCTCCCGAGCCGGCCGTCGCCTTCGGCCCCCAGCCCTTGGGCGCCCACCACGACGAGGTCCGCTCGGAGTTCGTCGATGAGGCTGAGGATCTTCAGGTAGTTTCGTCCTTCGGCGTGGATTTCCCGGACGCGGACGCCCGCCCGCCGGGCTTCTTCCACGCACCTTTCCACGTAGCCCCGGGACATGCTCTGGAAGCCTTCCAGGATGAGGGAACCGTGAGCGTCGCGCATCTCTTTGAGCGCGTTTTCGTCCCGGTATTCAGGCGGGAGCACCGGTTCCATCTCACGGAAACGGATGCTGTGGAGGCCCGCATCGTAGACGTGGCAGACGGCGAGCGAAGCGTTGAGGGCGGTCGCCAGTGACAGGGAGACCTGGGCACCGGCTAGTGAGGGTTTCGAACCGTCCAGGCAGACAAGAAGGCTTGAGTACATGTCATCTTCCGCTGAAAGGGGTCACGAAAGCCGGAACTTGTGCCGGCGTTCGGCGTGGGCCGAAAATCACCCGGCCGCCGCTGTGCGCGGTCGAGCGAAGGAAAGCGGCGGTCGTTTCGCAATCATGGACCATTGGAGGTTCAAAAAAAGTCATGGAACCGTTCAAATTTGCGCGCGTCTGGTGTAGAGGGGTTTGAAGAGTGTCCGGCCGCCCCGGCAACGGCTCACCCGTTCCGGCCGGCCGTCGATGGTTTGAAACCTTCTCGAGTTCAACCATGAATCTACCCGAATCGGCCGTTCACGTCCATCCGCTCGCTCATGCCGGACTGCTCCTTGTGGCCGGTTACGTGGGAGGCTACCTGGCGAACAAGGTCAAGGCGCCCCGGGTGACCGGCTACCTGCTGGCGGGCATCGCGGTGGGTCCTCCCCTTATGGGACTCGTTCCCGAAGCGTGGGTCGCCCGCGACTCCAGGCTGGTGACCGACATCGCTCTCGGCATCATCGCTTTCCTCATCGGCGGTTCGCTTGCGCTTTCCAAGATCAGGCGGGTGGGCGCTCAGATCGTCGTTGTGACGGCGGTCCAGGCTGCGGGAGCCTTCATCGTTTCCACCCTGGCGGCGGCCTTTTTTCTGACGGCCGTCTTGAAGATGCCCGGGGGCACGGCGGCGCATCCCGACGTGCTGCTGGCCGCGGCTCTGGTTCTGGGCGCCATCGCCACCGCCACCGCCCCCGCCGCCGTGCTGGCGGTGGTTCACGAATACCGGGCCCAAGGGCCCCTCACCACGATGCTCCTTGGTGTGGTGGCCCTGGACGATGCGCTCGCCATTTTCGCCTTCGCTTTCAGCGTCGCCGTAGCGTCCAGCGTGGTCCAGCAGGGAGACCTGAGCGTGACCACGGTCCTTTTCGAGCCGACATTCCATCTTCTGGTATCCTCCGTTTTGGGGGTCGCGGCGGGTCTTCCGCTCCGGTACCTCGTTCGTTTCATCCCCAGGCGTGACGCCATGCTGACCGTCATGATCGGGAGTGTGTTCTTCATCAGCGGCCTGGCCAAGACGCTCCACGCTTCGCCCATCCTGGCCAACATGGTCTTCGGCCTGATGGTGGTCAATTTCGTAGAACATCATTTCGACGCCTTCGATGCGGTGGAAAGCGTGGAAGAACCCATCTTCGTACTGTTTTTCGCCCTGGCCGGCGCCCACATGAACCTGGCAGCGCTCCGGACGACGGGAATCCTGGCCGTTGTCATCTCCCTGGCACGGTTTGCGGGAAAACTCGCGGGGAGCTGGCTCGGGGCGCGGGCCGCTGGATCGCCGGAAACCGTCCGCAGGTACCTGGGGTTGGCTCTGCTTCCGAAAGCCGGCGTCACCGTGGGGCTGGTGCTGGAGGCCAGTGACGTGTTTGCCGGAACCGCCATCGCCGCGCTGCTCGTAAGCGGCGTCATCGGGTCCACCATCATCGACGAACTGTTCACGCCGATTCTGTTGCGGACCGCGCTGGTCAAGGCCGGCGAAGCCGGGCGGTCCGCCAAGGGCCCTTCCCCCTGACCGTGAAACCGGCCGGCGTGTGCTTTTTCAGGTGAGTCGTGATACCAATACGGTAGAAATCCGGTTGCTCCATGTGAAGACGAAAGTGCGGTGAAGGCCGATGGAAACGGGCGAAATCAGAAAACCGGGCGGAAGATCCCCTCGTGACCGTACGGTGTCCGAACTGACACGGGCGATGAAAAGCCGCGACGTTCCCCAGGTGAGGGAAGACGCCGCGATCGACGACGTCATCGATGTGATGATCCGCTTCCGTCACAGCCGCCTGGTCTACGTGGTGGACGGTGACGGCCGCCTGCTGGGCTGCGTCACGCTGGAAACCATCGTCGGGCATTTCTTCCGCCAAAACCACGAACCCCGGATTCATTCGCGCCGACATCTCCTCTGGATGGCCACCGAACACGCGTCCGACTTGATGAACAAACGACCGCTCCACACCACGCCGGATGAGGGACTGGGCGTTCTGCTGCAGCGCATGATCGCAAGCCGCGCCATGGAACTGCCGGTGGTGGATGCCGAAGGCCGCCTGGTCGGCGACGTCACCATGGTGGACCTCCTCCATTTCCTCAATGTGGAAGACGCATGATCTTCCTCGGCCCGCGGCCTAAGTCGGGCGGCGTCCATCGCCCTGTGAATCCTTCGACTTCTCCACGCCGGCGTTCTCTGATCGAATGGCGCCCCGGGCGACGGCCTCTACAAGATGCGTCGGACCCTTTTTCTTGATCCGCCCCCCTTTGATTCCATAAGAAATGTCGTTAGAATAAATAAAAGACCGTGCAATCGAGGATACCTGTTACAGGCATCTTGAATGTTCCGCCGTTCGTGAGTGGATTCACCCCGTGCGGCGTATCCCTCGGTACTGACCGCCCTTCGGAACGTAGACGTGGTTTGTCCTCGCGGTGATCCGGCATCTCTTGCGACAGCCAAGGAGGAAGCCTTGCAACTCAAAGTAGGCCCTTTGGACTTCCGGTGGCCAATCGCGGCTTCCGCCGGAACTTAGAACACGCCGCACGACTGCGTCCTGGAAGATCGTCCCGGATGAGCTCCGTATGTCCACGAGAAGGGCAAGGAGGGAATCATGAAACGGCAGCTGATGAATTACGAAACCCTGCTTCGAATCGCTAAGGCCATCGGCCATTCGCGGGATCCCGAAGAAGTGGTGTTGACGACCGTCGAAGGCGTGAAAACGGCCCTCGACGTAAAGGGCTGTGCTCTGTTTCTCATCAACCGTAAAACTAACGAAATGGAACTGGCGGCTTCTTATGGTTTGAGCCAGGAGTACATCCAGAAGGGGCCGGTGAGTGCGCTCCATTCCATCGCCCAAGCGCTGGAGAGCGGCCCTGTGGCCATCCATGACGTGTCCGACGATCCGCGCATCCAATATCCGGATGCGGCCAAAAAGGAAGGGATCGCGTCGATCCTTTCCGTGCCGATTGTTACCGGTGGCCGGGTCATCGGGGCCATGAGGGTCTACACGTCGGAACCCTGGGAATTCACCTTGGACGACGTGAACTTCGTTCAGGCGCTGGCGCAGATCGCCGGCATGGCCCTTGACATGTGCCGCCTGTACAAGGGGTACAAGGAAAGCGTCGATGTGCTGAAGACGCTTCGGGAGGCGCAGAGGGTTCGAACGACACGGCGAACGCCCTACGAGGGGGTGCCGACCAGCGTGGCTACTGTGGAACTGCGCCGAGACGCGCCCGTTTCTTAGGCGGCGGTTGGCCGTGTGCCATTGGGGGGCGGAGGCTTTGAGGGTGTGCGGCCCTCCAAGGCTTCAAGTCCTAGCTTCTACTCACGGTGGGCGTTCAAGGATTGCCCTCGCCGGTGGGAGCGCCCTCGGCCGCGATCAAAACCCCGCCGCTTCCAATCCACGCTTGCCGTCGCGGGACTTGACACGCGCCTTGATGCCGGGAATGCTTGGCCGAAACGTTCCGCCGGGATCGGAACGGCCGGGTGTCCCCGGCCTTTTGCGTTGAACCCGGCGCCGCAGGAGGAAGCACCGCCTTGGTCAGGTTCCGATCCGCATTCCGTTTCCCGCATCGGTACGCCTTGGCCGCGGGGTTTACCGCGGTCGCGTTGGCCGTTCTTTTCGCCTTTGCCGGATGCTTCGTCCGGGAAACCCTTTTCCGGAACACCCGGCCGCTCATGGGAACGCTGGTGGAAATCGCCGTGGTCCACCGCGACGAGGCGCGAGCTTACACCGCCCTTCGCGACGCCTTTTCCGAAATGGAACGGATCGAAGGGGTGATGAGCGCCCACAGGGAAGACAGCGAGCTTTCACGGCTGAACCGCGAAGGCTACCCGGGACCGGTGGCTGTGAGCCTGGAGCTGTTCGAAATCGTTCGGAAGGGGATCCAATGGTCCCGGAAGACTCAGGGCGCCTTCGACGTTTCGGTGGGCCCGCTCCTGAAGCTCTGGCCGCTCTACCGGGCCGAAAAGATCCTTCCGACCGGTGACGCCGTCGCGGAAGCGCTCCAAGCGGTGGGGTGGGAAAAGGTGCTTCTGGATTCAGGAGGGCAAACCATCCGCTTTCGGGTACCGGGCATGGCGCTCGATCTCGGCGGGATCGCCAAGGGCTACGTCATCGACCGGGCCGTCGAGGAGCTCAGGGAAGCGGGAATTCGGAGTGCTCTGGTCAATGCCGGCGGCGATCTCTACGCCATGGGACGGAAGCCGGACGGGGCGGCGTGGCGGGTCGGCGTGCAGCACCCGCGCCGCAGAGGAGAACTCATCGCCGTCTTGGAAGCGCACGAGGTGGCGGTTGTGACGTCCGGCGATTACGAACGGTATTTCCTGAAAGACGGCCGCCGCTACAGCCACATCGTGGATCCGCGGACGGGTTTCACCGCCCGGGGGACCGCCTCGGTCACCGTGGTCGGCCCCAACGCCACCGATGCTGACGCCTTGGCGACCGGTGTCCTGGTGCTCGGCCCGGAAGAAGGCCTCCGCCTGGTGGAGACCCTGCCCGGCTTCGAAGCCGCGATCCTTTCCGAAGCCGCAGAAGGAGGCGGACTCAAGTTCACCCCCTCCAGCGGATTCCACCGCTACTTCCGCGTCGACGAAGCCTTCGGCGACCGGGTCCCGTGATTGGGGACCCGGGTCCGCAAGAGCCGCACCGTGCTTGGGTGCACGGCGTTCAACGGGCGCCGCCTGGATTGGCTGCGGGGGACGATGGGCCTCCCCGGGCTATGGGTCCAAATGATTCCCGAGGAAAAAAGAGTGAAGCCGGGCAGCAACAGGGTGCCGAGGCCGAACCCGGAAAACAACGTTGAGGCGGAAACCGGAAGCGCGCGGTGATGCCGATCACGATAGGGTTCATCGGCCCAGAATGACCTCTTCATGCAATGCTCTGATCTTGCTCCGCATCCGCCAGCGAGTACCAAGGGCGTGTCCGAGAACAGGTTTCAGGGCCCTTTTGAAGGAGCCGGATTGCCGGCGAACCCGGTCGCCGGCCAAGGCCGCTCCAGCAAGGGATCCGGTCATTGGCTTTTCATTGTCGGACAAGCTCGTAGGCGGTCGGCGATCTTCCACTTTTCTTTCACGGCCTATTGCACGATGACGATCCCGGCCAGGGTGCCCTTGGGGATTTCTTCCGGTTTGGCCCCGCTTCCGATGGGGTAGATGTCCCAGCTCTGGCGGGCGACCAAGCCATAGACATCAATCCCGACGGCTTCCATGGACGGCCGGGCGAGCAGCGAAAACCGGCAGCGCTTTCCTTCCATGGCCTGGCAGGTTTCTTCCCGGCCGCAGAAGGTGTGGCGGCACGATCCGGCGCCGAAGCCGAAGGCGAAGTAGTGCCCGTCGTAGAAGGCCTGGGATTCGAGATCGCTCACGATCCGGAACACCTGCTGGTAGACGGCCACCCGTTCCTTGATGGTGGCCTTGTCCCGGACGATCACCTCCGGCGGCACGTCCAGAATGAAAAGGACGGCCCATTGGTATTGCTGGAGGAGTCCGCGGAGTTCCGCCGGCTTGAGGGTATTGGGCGGGCAGTGGGCGCCGGCCCCGTAGCCGAAACAACGCGGGATTTGGCACTTGAGGGGGACCCGGTCGTCCACGGGGATGTCTTCGGCCCGGACGACGGCCGCGGCGGTCGCGCCCCGTTCCAGCGCCTGCCGGCGGTAGCGTTCCAGGTTGTCGGCGAGGTTTGCCGCGTTCCTGTCTTCCGAAATCTTTTGGATCCGTCGCATGGTGAGCGCCTCCAAGGAAAGGGGTTTTGGCTGAAGCGGCCGCCCGAAGGCGAAGGGTGCGGGCACAAGGTTCGGCGAGTGGGAGGAGGCCGGGCGTCGGGCCGCTCTCCCGCGGGACGTTTCTCAGGCTGTTCATGCGCTGCACGCAGACAGTAAACCACCGCTTGATGTGCCATGGCAAGCGGTACGATGATACAAGTCGGTCCAACGTGCCCATACTTTCCCCTCACGCCCATGCCTCAGACGCCCTCATCAGGGAATGAATGTTGCGCCCGATTCGGGTTCATCTCCACGAAGGCGTACGGGATGCCGGGACTTTTGGCGGTTCGAGCGAGGTTGCGCCCCAGGGCGGTTTGTAGCAGATCCTTCGTGGATGGGCCTGACGCATTCTCTGGTCCAAGGGTGCAAGGATGGTATAAGGTGAGGGGCGGACCCAAGAAGCCAAGGTTCCGGAAACAACATCTTTCAGTGAAGGAACGGGGGGGTTATGGATTGTGCGATCGTCATTGCGGGAAGTGCCGGAGAAGGCGTCCAGACCGTCGGGGATGTGCTGGCCGATACCCTGGCCGCTCACGGCTACGGGGTCTTCACCTGGCAGGAATATGAGTCGCGCATTCGAGGAGGGCAGAATTCGTTCACGATCCGCGTGACGGATCCCCTCGTGAACGCCCCGACCATGGAAGCCGACATTCTGCTCCACCTCAACGCGGAAGCCCTGGAGAAATACCGACCGTGGTGCAAACCGGAGGCGATCCTGGTGGGGGAAACGGCCGCCGAAGGCCGTTCCGTCGAGGTCCCATTCAAGGAAGTGGCTCGGTCCCAATTGGGCCGCCCCCTTTATGCCAACACCGTCGCCATGGGAGCGCTTGCGGCGGTAGCGGGGTTGAAGCCGGCCGTGCTGGATCGGGTTCTGGCCCACGCATTCGCCTCCAAAGGCGAAGACGCCCTCCAGGCCAACCTCAAGGCGGCCGCACTGGGATACGACCTTGCAGATCAAGCTATGGGGGATCAGCGTCCATGGTCCTTCCCTCCAAAAGACCACGCCTATCATCTCATTTCCGGAAACGAATCCCTGGCCGTGGGAGCCTTCCACGCCGGGTGCCGCTTCATGGCCGCTTATCCCATGACGCCGTCCACGGGCATCATCCGTTTCTTGGCCCAACATTGGGACCAGACGGGGATCTTTTGCGAACAAGCCGAAGATGAAATGGCGGCCATCAACATGGCCTTGGGCGCCTCGTTCGCCGGAGCCCGCTCCATGACGGCCACTTCCGGAGGCGGCTTCGCCCTCATGGTGGAATCCGTGAGCCTTTCCGGCATGACGGAAGTCCCTGTGGTCATCGTGCTGGCGCAAAGGCCGGGACCTGCCACGGGACTCCCCACCCGAACGGCGCAAGGGGATCTGCTCTTCGCCGTCCACGCCGGCCACGGAGAATTTCCCAAGGCCGTGCTGGCTCCGTCCGACCCCCGGGAGGCGCTGCACGTCATGGGCCGGGCCTTCGACCTTGCGGATCGCTTCCAAATCCCGGTGATCGTGCTGAGCGACCAGCTCCTGGCGGATGCCCGATTCAGCGTCGACGACTTTCGGCTGGAAGAGATCGTCCGTCGGTGCCACCTCGCCGACCCCAAGGACGTCACGCGTTACCAGCGCTATGCCCTCACCGATACGGGCGTCTCCCCTCGGCTCTACCCCGGCCAAGGGCCACATTTGGTCACGGCGGACAGCGACGAACATGACGAATGGGGCCACATCACTGAAGACCTGACCCGAACGGCCCCGTCCATGCTTGCCAAAAGGCTCAAGAAAGGCAGGGGTCTTCAACGAGCCATGAAGGCCCCTGAAGCTTATGGGCTGGAGGACGCGGAAGAAATTTTCTGTACGTGGGGATCTGCGCGAGGTGCGGCATTGGAGGCCGTCGAAGCCCTGCGTCGCGGTGGTGTTCCCGTGGGGCTGCTTCACTGGACGGACCTGTGGCCCCCGCCCGTAACGCCCCTTCCCGAAAAAGGGCGGCTTTGGACGGTGGAAAACAACGCCGGCGGCCAATGGGCCGCCGTGATGGCCGTGGCATACGGTCGGAGAGTGGAGAAACGTGTCCTGCGAAGCGACGGCCTGCCGCTTACGGCCGCCTTCATCCGGAGGGCCTATCATGAACTCGCCTGATGTTTTCAAAAACGATGTGCCCGTACAATGGTGCCCCGGATGCCCCAACTTCGGCATCCTTTCGGCCTTAAAACAAACCTTGGCGGACCTTGGCTGTACTCCTCAAGACGTGTGCCTCGTATCGGGGATCGGCCAAGCGGCCAAATTGCCCCATTATCTGAAATGCCACTTTTTCAACGGACTGCACGGTCGAGCCCTCCCTGTCGCCACGGGCATCCAGGCCGCCAATCCACACCTCATCACGGTCGTGACCACCGGCGAAGGAGACTGCTACGGGGAAGGCGGAAATCACTTGCTCCACGCCTTCCGAAGAAACCCCGACATCACGGTGCTCGTCCACAACAACGAATTCTATGCTTTGACCAAGGCCCAAGGATCCCCCACAACACCCATGGGAGAAATAAGAAGCCTTCATCCGGAGGGGGTGGAAGCGGCGCCGCTCAACATGCTCGCCGTGGCCGTGGCCCATCGTTGCCCGTACGTGGCCCGGGGGTTCGCCCTGGATCCAGAAACGCTGAGCGTGCTCCTGACGGAGGCCGTCCGCCGGCCGGGCTTGGCCCTTGTCGAAGTCATCCAGCCCTGCATCACCTGGGGTCGCCATCCGGTGGCTTGGTACCGGGAACGCGTGCGGCCCGTCCCCGAAGCCCATGACCCGAAAGATCAGGCGGCGGCCCTTTCCCTGCTCCTCCAAGAAGAAAACCGCTACATGACGGGCTGCTTCTATCAAGACGAAACCCGACCCGTTTTCGGAGCTCGGTTCCGACAGCGCCACGGCGATCTGCCCCTCGCCGGGTCGGGCTTTCCCCCGGCGGAACGGACCCTGGATCTTCTCGCCGGCTTTGCCGCTCACCACGGTACATGACGGCAACCGTGGGTTTGTCGCGGCGAGGGCGCCGCTCCCACAAGGCAGCGGTTGCTTGCCACCTTGTTCCCAATCTCCATCATCCACCTTGCTCCCAAGCTCCAGCTTGGGAACACAACTGTGCAGAAGCTTCAGCTTCGATCTGAGGCCGTTCCCAAGCCAGAGCTTGGGAACGAGGGAATAACGGAACACCGGGCCGACAGGGCGGGGGAATGTGGGCGGGTAAGGGGATCCGGCGGCGGGCGGACGATGGCGGGAGCGCAGGGTGGGGCGCCTCAGCCGCCCAGTTCCAGGATCGTTTTCAGGCGCCGGGGATCGAGCCGGTAGGGACTGCCGGCGCCCTGGTAGAAGCCGTGGGCTTCGATCATGTGGATCCCCAGGTCGCTCCAGGCGAGGGTTTCACCTGTATCCAGCCGTTCCAGGGTGACGTGGGTCTTGGGGTAGAGGCCCGGGTGTCCCCACGGGCACGGGATTTTGCCCCGAGCCGCCTCGATCCGCACCCGGAACCGGCCTTCCACGTCGACGGTCTGCCCGTAGGCCTTCTTGGCGACTTCCGTCAGTTCCTTCAGCCGCTGGGCGATGGCTTCGTGGGTCAGCCCCAGTTTCTTCACGGCCAGGTGATCCGCGTTCAGGATTTGGACGAGCGGGCGCGGGTCGCCGCGCAGAAACCCGTGCGGGTGGTCGGCGTGCGGGCGCATGCGCTTTTCCGCCTCGTCCAGTTCCGGGGTCTGATACACGGGAAAGCGGGCCATGGGTTCCTCCCCTTCGGCCGGATCAACCGAATTTATCGTAGTAGATGCGTTCTTCGGGGATGCCCTTGGACGCGAGGAGCTTCACCGCCGCGTCGATCATGAGCGGGTTGCCGCACAGGTAGGCTTCCGTTTCCGAAAGGTCCTCAAACCGTCGTTCCACCGCGTCGGTGACGTAGCCGGTCTCACCATCCCACTGGTCTTCGGGGTCGGGGCTGGAAAGGACCAGGACGTAGTCGAAATCGGGGAGCTTTTGCCTGAAGGCTTCCAGTTCGTCCAGGTAGAAGAGGTCCTTCTTGGCACGGACGCCGAAAAAAAGCGTGGCCTTTCGTTGGATTCCTTCGTCGGCCATCTGGTGCAGGAGAGACATCAGGGGCGCCAGTCCGGAGCCGGTCCCGATCATGAGGATTTCGCGCTCGGTGTCCCGGAGGTAAAATTCTCCATAAGGACCGTTGATGGTCACCGGATCGCCTTCCTTGAGGTAGTCGTGGATGTAGGTGGTGGCGATGCCCTTTTCGACCCGTGTGATGACGAGCTTCACTTCATTGGGGCGGCTCGCCGCCGAACACATGGAATAGGCCCGGTAGACCGGTTCGGGCGATTCCGCATATTCGGGCACTTCCAGCTGGATGAACTGACCCGGTTTGAAGGTGATTTCGGGCGGATCCACCAGTTCCAGCGTGATTTCCTTGATGTTGTGGGTGAGGTCCCGGATGGCGGCGACCCGGGTCTGGTATTCCTTGATGAGGAACAGCTCCTCGGGGATTTCGATCACCAGGTCGTTTCGCACCTTGAGCTGGCACGACAGGCGGACCTTGTCTTCGATTTCCTGCGGTTCCATGTACGGCGTTTCGGTGGGAAGGATGGGGCCGCCGCCTTCGAGGACCTTCACCTTGCACAAGCCGCAGCTCCCGCGGCCGCCGCAGGCCGAGGGGACGAAGATGCCGTTGTCCATGAGGGTTCCCAGGAGTTTCCCGCCGCCTTGGACGGTGAGCACCTTTTCGCCTCCGTTGATGGAAACGTGGCATTCGCCGTAGTCGCCGAAGTAGGAATCCGCCCATTCCAGCAAAAGGGCCAAAAAGGCGGTGAGCCCGCTCAGGGAAACCAGGCCGATGGCCATTTCCAGCATGGGGAACCCTCTCCCTCACTGCATCTGGATCATGCCGCTGAAACCCACGAACGAAAGGGCCATGAGGCCCGCCACGATGAGGCTCAACCCCGCGCCTTCCAGCGCCTTCGGGATGGGCGCCTTCCTCAATTTTTCCCGGATGCCGCCCAGGGCCACGATGGCCAGCATCCACCCCAGGCCGCCCCCGAACCCGTAGGCCACGGATTGGACGAAGGTGTATTCCCGGATGACCATGAAGAGGCAGACCCCCAGGATGGCGCAGTTGACGGTGATGAGCGGCAGGAAGACGCCGAGCACCACGTAAAGGAGCGGCGAGTAGCGTTCGATGACCATTTCCACCAGCTGCACGAAGGCGGCGATCACCACGATGAAGATGATGAACCGGAAGGAGACGAGATCGAAGGGCACCAGGATGTAGTGGTACACGAGGTGGTTGATCCCGGTGGTGCAGGTCATGACGAAGGTCACGGCGAGCCCCAGTCCCACCGACGACTTCACTTCCCGGCTGATGGCGAGAAACGAGCACATGCCGAGGAAGTTGGTCAGCAGGATGTTGTTGGTGAAAATCGCCGCGAAGAAGATGACGGGGGCGCTCACGCCGGTTTCCATGGTTTTTTCCTTTCCGATGAACCAACGCCGATCACGCCTTTTTCTTTTCGGCGCTCCAGCCCAGGGCCACCCAGATGAAAAGTCCCAGCATGAAAAACCCGCCGGGCGCCATGACCATGATCACCCAGTTGGTCCAGGCGTCCGGCATGACCCGAAGCCCGAAGACGGTTCCGAATCCCAATAGCTCCCGGATGAAGGCGATGGTGAGCAGCACGAAGGCGTAGCCGCACCCCGACGCGACGCCGTCCACGAATGACGGCCAGACCGCGTTGTTTCGGGCGAAGCCTTCGCAACGGCCCATGATGATGCAGTTGGTGATGATGAGGCCCACGTACGGGCCGAGCGCCTCGCTGATGTCGGGAAGGTAGGCCTTGAGGGCGATGTCCACGATCATCACGTAGGAGGCGATGATGAGCACCTGTACCATCATCCGGATGCGGGCCGGTGTCACCTTCCGGAGCAGAGAAACGGTCACGTTGGACATGGCGGTCACGAAGATGAGACTCACCCCCATGATGAAGGTGTTGAGGAGGAGGTTCGTGACCGCGAGCGCCGAACAGATGCCCAGGATCTGCCGGAAGACGGGGTTTTCGTCCCAGAGGCCTTTGCGGAAGATGGCTGGGGCGGTTTCGCGCGCCATGAGGCGGAGACTCCTTGCATCGGGTGTTTGAGGGCTTGCGAACCCTGTGTGGTCCGCGAAAAGGCGGTTCTTCGTTCGCTTTCCCGGTCACACGCGCCGCCAGCGGCTTCGCCGCGGCGTTTCATGCCCCCACGGGGCACTCAAAGCGACAGGAAAAGGAACGCCTCGAAATAGGGACTCCAGGATGGGTTCGGGTTCGTCCTCTCCCGGCCGTGTCCCGCCCGCCGCTGAACCGGCTTTTGTTGGCTTCGATCCAAGCCAGGTAATCTTTCAAATTGCGGTTCAAAAACACTTCCAGCCGCCGGCTCGTTTCGGTCGCGCCCGTGATGGCGTCCACCTCGTTGGGTTGGTCCGCGGTTCCGGGCGGGCGGAGTTCGAAATAGTCCTTGCCGGGTTCCGGGGGCATCAAGGGCTTGCCCTTGAACTGGTCCTGGAACCAGGCCTCGGTGATGCGCCCGCCGAGCCCCGGGGTTTCGCTGTGGCTGTAGAAGGCGATCCCCAGGACCGTTTTCAATTCGGGGTCCACGGCCATCATGCCTCGGATGGGGCCCCAGAAACCGGGGCCATAGAGGGGGAAAGCATACCCGGTCACGGCGCCGTTTTCGTTTCGAGCCACATACAGCGTTCTTCCGTCTTCGGCGACGGCGGTCACCCGTTGGGAAAAAATGCGGACCACCGTCTCCTTGTCCGCGTCGGGAGGAACGGGCACCTGGAGCACCCGGAGGATGATGCCCTGGAGTTTGATCTGTTCGTTCAGTTCGATCCGTTCCGCATTGAGGATGTAGATTCCGGCCACCAGAGACATGAACACGAGGGACACGGCGAACATGTAAACGACGGAAAAGGCGCGGCTCCGACTCATGAGGCCGCCTCCGCCTTGTTGCGTTCTTTCAGGGATTTGACCGCCAGGTCCAGAACCGGCACGAAGGTGTTCATGAAAAGCACCGAAAACATGACGCCTTCGGAAAAGTTGGCGAATCGGCGCAGCACGATGACGAGGGCTCCGATCACGATCCCGTAGATCCATTGGGCGGGCTTGGTTTTGGGCCCGCTGATGGGTTCCGTCACCACGAAGAACGCGCCGAAAAGAAAGGATCCGGCCAGGAGATAGGACAACGGGTCCGGGACCCCGGGAATGCCCATGAGATAGAGGATCCCGCCCATGCCGGCGCCGCCGATGAGCGGCGAGACCACAAGGCGCCACTGAGCGGTCCTGGTGTAGAGGATGTACGCACCTCCGAGAAGAATCAGGAACGCGCTGGTTTCACCCAGAGACCCGGAGACGTTTCCCCAAAAGAGCCGTTCCATGGCAACGGTGTCGCCGGCCTTGAGGAGTTGCAGCGGGGTGGCCGTGGTGACGGCGTCCACTCCGGGCGCCCAGGCCGCAACGCCGCCGGGGACGCCCGGGAAGGGTTCCACCCAGCGGTTGGTGAGCGCGATGGGAAACGAGATGTAGACGAAGCATCGGCCCACCATGGCGGGGTTGTACACGTTGAAGCCGAACCCGCCGAAAACCATCTTCCCGAAGACGATCCCGAAGACCATGCCGACAGCGGCGATCCAGTAAGGCACGGTCGGAGGAAGACTCAGGGCGTAGATGAGCGCGGAAACCAGCACGGCGGACGTCACGGGTTTTCCCTGCCGGAGGGTGAACGCCGCTTCGGTCGCGACCGCAAAGACCAGCGAGACGGCGGTGACCGCCAGGGCCCGAAATCCGAAGAAATAGACCGACCCCAAAAGGCAGGGCAGCAACGCGGCGACCATCCGGATCATGATGGGTTGCTTCTGGAAAAGGCGCTTGGGCGGGGGAGGCTGGCCGGTCCCTTTCCGAGATTGGTTTTCCATAGCGGCTGGAACACCTCCGTGGGGGCGAGCGCGAACAACTGCTGGAAGGACCCGATTCCTGGTGGAACACCCTTACAACTAATCCAAAGCCGGGGATCTTTCAAGGAGGTTGGCTTGGCCCGGTCGGCGGAGGCTTCGAAGGCCGGTTCCGGGACCGCGCCTCGTCCCACGCCGAAGCTTTGTCGGCAAGCCGGCGACCTTCTCCAGGGTAGACGTTCCGTTCTTCCGCGGGCGTTGGGGCCGGGACCGGGGGCCAGGCTTCGGGCCGTGGCTGCGGCCCTTCCAACGCCACCGAAGACGGTGCGGTATCCACCAGCCGCGGGTTCGATCGAACGTCCATTTCGGGCACGGTCCAGCTGAATTCGATGGCGATGCCGTTGGGATCGAAGCCGTAAAGCGAAAGGATGAAGCCGTGATCGATGACTTCCGACGCCCAGAACCCGGCGGCTTCCAGCTTGTCCTTGAGTTCCCAAAGGCTGTCGCGGGATTCCACCCCGAAGGAGACGTGATCGAAGGCTACGGGGCCCTTTACCGGGACTCCGTGGTCCTTTTCGGGGACGGCTTCGACCCCGGGCCATTCGAAAAAGGCGAGGCAATCCGTTTCCGAAATCTGGAAGAAGTAGTGGCGGTAGCCGGGGCGGCCCAGCCCCACCACCAAGCGCATGCCCAAAAGATCGCGCCAGAACCGTACCGTCCGGTCCATGTCGCCGGTCACCATCGCCAAGTGGTTGATCCCGTTGAACTTGATCATCGTGCGCCTTTCCGAAACGTTCCCATGGCGGACTCCCGAATGTGGCTCACCGTTCCTTGACTTCGACCCATCGACAGACTAGGGTCAGCGTTAGAGAGCTCGTAACCCGAAGACCCATTGTTGAAGGAGATCTAAATGAAAAAAGTGGAAAGCGGCCATTTCGTCAAGGTGCATTACACGGGGAAATTCGACAGCGGCGAAGTCTTCGATTCCAGCGAAGGGTGCCAGCCGCTGGAAGTCCAGGTGGGCTCGGGGCAGGTGATCCCGGGGTTCGAGGACGCGCTGGTCGGAATGGCCGTGAACGAGAAGAAGACCTTCAGGCTCGAACCGAAGGAAGCGTACGGTGATCGGGACGAAGGCCTGCATCAGACGCTTTCCCGGGCCGACCTTCCGCCCAACTACGAACCCAAGGTGGGGGAATTCCTGGCGCTGAGGACTCCCGACGACCAGCGGGTGTACGCCACCGTGGCGAAGGTCACCGACCAGGACATCGTCATCGATTTCAACCACGTGCTCGCGGGGAAGGCCTTGAACTTCGACGTGGAAGTGGTGGAAATCAACGACCAAGCGTCGCCGCAACAGGGCTGCGGCTGCGGGTGTTCCTGTTCCTGATCCCGAACATGACCTTCCCGTCCATTGGGGATGCCAAAGGGCCGGTGCCGCAGCGCCGGCCCTTTGGCTGTGAAGTCGCCGCTTCGGCCGCTTCCGGCGGGACGGCCGAAGCCCTTCAGTCCGTGCGGTGCGCCCTTCGGGTCCCCGGGAATCCGCCGCGTCGATCGTCGTGCGCCAAAGGGTTCCGGCATCCCGGCGGGAAACAGGGCATGCGGCATTGGACCGGCCTGTTCTCGGTGGGGGATCCTCAGAGCTTTTCCGGCGGGGTCCTCTCGATCTTGGCTTTCGCCTTGAGGGTTTCCACGTACTCGCCCGCCTGTTTCTTCACTTCTTCCTGCTTGAGGTGGTTCGCGAGGCGTTCTTTCACTTCGTCGTAGCTCGCCGTCGAAGCTTCCTCTCGTTCCGTCACCTTGATGAGGTGGTAGCCGAACTGGGTTTCGACGATATCGCTCACTTCACCCGGTTTCAGGGCGAAGGCGGCTTCTTCGAAAGGCTTCACCATCTGGCCCCGGCGGAAAAAACCCAGGTCGCCGCCCTTCTGAGCGCTGGGGCACTGGGAATGGGCCTTGGCCAGTTCCGCGAAATCCTCACCCGCATTCACCCGCTTCTGGATGTCTTTGATCTGTTCCATGGCGGCCTCCCGGTCGGCCTGGGAGGCGTCCTTTGCCACCGTGACCAGGATGTGGCTGGCTCGGACCCTTTCCGGCTGCTTGAACATTTCCTGGTGCGAGTCGTAGAAAGCCTTGGTTTCTTCGTCCGAAACGGTGACCTTCCCGGCGACTTCCTTGTCCACCAGCTGCCGGATCGCCGAATCTCGGGCCATCTCGTCTTTGATGCCTTCTTCGGTCAGATTCATCTGCTGGATGGTCGCCTGGAACTGGGCTTCATCCGGGAACCGGCTCTTGATGGCCTCCATCTGTTCCGCCACGGCCGCCTCGTCCGTCTTGATGCCCTGTTTCAAGCTTTCCTGGTACAGGAGTTCCCGGCTGATGAGTGCGTCCAGCACGTCGCTTTTGAGCTGCTCCAGTTGGGCTGGGTCCACAGGCCGCCCCATTTGCATCATGCGGCTTTCGATCCGGGTCAGTTCCCGCTCATAAAGCGTTCGGCTGATGGCCTTGCCGTTGACCACGGCCACCGTTTCGGAGTCGCCGGCCTTATCTTGAGCGCCCGCGAAGGTCGCTGCGGCAAGTGCGGCGAAAAGGACAACCGCAATGGTGATCCATCCCCTGTGGTTCGTCATGAGACGTCTCCTTCCATGAAAAGAAAAAAGGCACCCCAGAACATTTCCAGAGTGCCTCGGCATCCGGTCTGAAGGCGCGCCTTAGCCCAACCGCTTGACTCGAACGGCCTGGGGTCCCTTCGGGCTTTCGCCGATTTCGAAGCTCACGCTTTCCCCTTCCGCAAGGGTCCGAAAGCCTTCCCCTTCGATGCCCGAGAAGTGGACGAAAACGTCTCCGTGAGTCTCAGATTCAATAAACCCGTACCCCTTCTTTTCGTTGAACCATTTGACTCGGCCCTGCAGCATAAGCGAACTCCTTTTTTCCTAGAACTCCAGCAGCTCGTCGGGTGTTACTTTGGAGACATCCACGGGATTGCTTCGCTCATGCGAAAGGCCAATTCTCGATGGACCCCAAGAAACGGACCTCAACGCGCCGTCTACGAAGAGGCTCCGGAACCCGCTCCGAAGCCCTACCAACAAACGACGCCATTTTCTAACGCAGAGATTTCGGCAAAGCAAGCGGATTTTTTGATGCGAAGCGCCTGTGCCGCCTGGAAGAGCCCGTTCAGGCTCGTCGTTCTGGGGAGGCTTCTTCCGCGACGCGTCGCCCGGGAAGGAAGGAGACGGCCAGGAGGCAGGCCAGCGCGGCGGCCGCCGCGGCGAGGAATGCGGCGTTCACCCCTTCGGAAACGGCGTTTCGGAGAAGCTCCTGCCCTTCCGCCGGGAAGCTGGAAAATCGTTCGGACCACAGGCCCCGGTGCAGGTTTTCCGGGTCGAGGGCCGAGCTGTTGAGGGCTGCTTGCACGGCTTCCGGGGGAACGTCTGCGGCTTCGAGATGCGATTTCATCCGGTAGTTGACCAAGGCGCCGCAGAAGCCGATGCCGATGGTGCCCCCGAGGGTTCTTGCAAACTGGTGGGACGCCGTGGCGACGCCCAGATCGGCTGAAGTGACGGTGTCCTGGACGACAAGGAGTGTCGCGATGGACACGAAGCCCATGCCGACGCCCGCCAGAGCGAACATGGCGGAACACTCGAACACCGACGAATCCGGGGTGAAGGCCAGGCTGAAGGCGGACCCGGCAAAAAGCAGCCCACCCCCCAGCAGGCTCGCCGGTTTTTCGGTGAAGCGGTGAATGCATTGGCCGCAGAGGAAGGCGCCCGCCGACCACCCCAGGCTCAGCGGGACCATGGCCACTCCCAGTTCGGCCGGGCTTTTCCCCAAGGCCCCCTGGATGAAGAGCGGGCCGAAGGAGGAGAGCGTGAAAATGGCGAAACTGCTCAAGAACGCCGCAGCGTTTCCCAGACGGAAGCCTTCGAGGCGCATGAAGCCGAGGGGGATCACCGGTTCCACCGCACGCTTTTCGAAGAGGATGAAGGCGCCGGCGCCCGCAGCGGCGAGGCCGAAGAGGGCGATCACGCTGGGGGCCCATCCCGAGTTCACCTGGCCGGCCTGAAGGAAGCCGGCGAGAAGGGCCATCACCGAGAGCGTGAGGGTGAAGGCCCCGGCGTAGTCGATGTGGGCGCCTCCCTTTTTCGTGCGGGCTTCTTGGAGCCAGATCACGATGCCCAGGAGAGCCGCGGCGCCCAAGGGGACGTTGATGAAAAAGATCCATCGCCAAGAAAGGTATTCCACGATGAAGCCGCCGAGGACCGGGCCCAGCAGGCTCGACACACCCCAGACGAAGCTGATGAGGCCCATGCGTTTCCCCCGCTTTTCCGGCGGCGAAATGTCGGCGACCACGGTGTAGGTGAGCGCGAAGTTGCCTCCGGCCCCGATCCCCTGCAGGGCCCGAAAGACGATGAGCTGGGTCATGGACTGGGACGCCCCCGCAAGCACGGAGCTCAACACGAAACTTCCTATGGCGACGGCGAAAAGTCCTTTGCTATGATAGAGATCGGAAAGCTTTCCGAAGATGGGAAGGGCCACGGCGCGCGTGAGCAGATAGGCGGAAAAGACCCAGCTGTAGAGCGGGAGACCTCCCAGTTCCCCCACGATGGTGGGCATGGCCGCGGTGACTACGAGTGCGTCCAAGGCTCCGAGAAACAAAGCGACCAGCGCCGCCCCCAGAACCAGCCTCTGGCTCTTGACGGACAGCTGGGCGGGAAGCAGTGGGTTGGGGTCCATGGCGGGCTGCTGTCTTTTTCAGGTGACCGGCGCTTTCGGAAAGCCACGGGGCTGTGCGGATCGTCCGGCGGTCGGCCCGATTCCCCTTGGGGGAGCCTTGGCGCGGCATCACGGAAGCGGCCGCGAAGCCATCGAGGCAACGATCTTAGCCCGCCGTTTCCGGGAACTCAACCCCAACCTCCGCCGCCGGGCGTGGCGGAGGCGCCATGCCTGGAAGGTTCCCGGGCGGCCCCGGCGGTTCCAACGGAAAGGTGAACGTCCCATGACGTATCGAGCGGTGATTTTCGACCTGGACGGAACGCTCCTGGACAGCCTCCAGGATATCTCGGATTCCATGAACGCGGTGCTCCGATCTTGCGGTTGGCCGGAACACGACCGGGAGACCTACAGGGCCTGGGTGGGCGACGGCGTGGAAAACCTGGTCCTGCGGGCGATCCCTGAAGCCGCGCGCACCCCGGAAGCCCTGCGGGAAGGTGTTCGGGCGTACCGCGAGGAATATGAGCGGCGCTGGGCTCGCAACACCCGCCCCTACGCGGGCGTCGCCGAACTGCTGGACGGTTTCCTGGAAAGAGGGTTCACCCTCGCGGTTTTGAGCAACAAGCGGGAGGATTTCACGCAAACGATGGTCCGTGGACTGCTGGCGCGCTGGGGCTTCCGGGATATCCGCGGCGCCCGGCCCGGGAGTCCCTTGAAGCCGGATCCTTCCGCGGCGTTCCAAGTGGCGGCGAACCTGGGAGTGGATCCTTCGGAATGCCTCTTTTTCGGCGATACCGGTGTGGACATGGAAACGGCGCGCCGGGCGGGCATGTTCGGCATCGGGGTCCTGTGGGGGTTTCGCGGCCCGGAGGAACTGGCTCAGGCGGGGGCCCGGCTGCTGGTGAAGGACCCGCGTTTTTTCATCCCCTTTATCCCTTGAGGAGTATCGCAAGTGGCCGGTGACCTTCGGACCGAGCGTACCGGGAAAACCCTGGACGCCCTCATTGCCGTCTACGGGGTCCGCCCCTGGAACTGGCACACCCGGCAGCCTCCCTTTCACGTGCTCGTGGGCACGATCCTTTCCCAGCGCACCCGGGATGAAAAGACCGACCTGGCGGCTCGAGCCGTTCTGGAACGGTTTCCCGATCCGGCAAGCCTCGCGGCGGCTTCCCTGGAAACCCTGGAAGCCTTGGTTCGCCCCGCCAATTTCTATCGTACCAAGGCCCGGAGGCTGCGGGAGGCGGCGGCGATCCTGTGTCACCGGCACGGCGGCAGAGTGCCGGAAAGCCTCGAAGAGCTCACGGCGCTTCCGGGGGTGGGGCGCAAGACGGCCAACTGCGTGCTGGTCTACGGTTTCGGGAAGGCGGCGCTCCCGGTCGACGTTCACGTCCACCGGATCGCAAACCGGCTGGGGCTCGTCCGGACGCGCACCCCCGAAGAAACGGAACGCGAACTGTGGGAGATCGTCCCGGATCGGCATCGGCTCCTGGTAAACGAACTCCTGGTCAAACACGGGCAGACCCTTTGCGGGCCGAGAAACCCTCGATGCAAGGAGTGCCCGGTGAACGCGCTTTGTTCGGCCGGAAGCGGCGGGCTGAAGGACGAAGGCGCAGCTCAGGAAACGCGAAGGGGGAGGAACGGCCGGGATTCACGGTAGCGGTCGGTGTTCGAAAGGGTTGCGGGCCCTCGGGGCCGTCCGGACGGGCAGAGAGGGTTGCGATGCGGCTTCGTATTTGCGGCGGGCCGAAGATTTCGGTCAGTCCTCTGTTCTTCTGGGAGCGGAGCGGTGGGGAGCGGCTCTGCGTGAGGTGTTCCCGGTGCTTTCACCCTTCCCACGTGACGACGCGGCTGTGCCTGGAGTTGCTTCGGGACGTGGTGGCGTCAAACCCGGGGCGGCATGTGCTGGATGTGGGCTGCGGGTCGGGAATCCTGGCCCTCGCGGCCCTGATGATGGGAGCGCACCGCGCGGTGGGGGTGGACATCGACGGGCGGGCGGTGAAGGAATCGGCCGCCAATGCCGCGTCCAACGGGCTGGCCGGGCGGAGTCTCTGGGTGCGGGGTTCGGTGGACGGGCTTCGAGGGACCTTCGACCACGTGGTCGCAAACCTTCGCGGGCACCTGCTGATTCAACTTCTAGGCGGCCTGGTGCGCCTCACCGCACGGCCTTCGGGACGGCTCGTCCTTTCCGGTTTCCATGATATCGAATGGTTCGATGTGCGGAGGAAGGCACAGCGGCGTGGGTTGGAAGCGGAAAGGGTTGTTGCGGCCGACCAGAGCTTCTACGGCATTCCGCCGTCAGGGAGTTTCACGTGGATGGCGGCGGTGCTGGGGTGGAGAGAAGACGCGCCATGAGTGAAAAGGGCATCGTTTTCTTCCCGGATCCGTATCTTGAGGGAACGCCCGCCGACTGGGGCATGGACGCGTACGAGGACATCTGGTTCCCTGCGGAAGACGGCGTCCGCCTGCACGGCTGGTGGGTGGAAGGTCGCGTTCCTTCCCCGCTGGTCGTCTGGTTTCACGGAAACGCCGGAAACATCAGCCACAGGCTCCACAACATGGCGCTTCTCCACAGGCATCTCGGTCTTCCCCTGTTCATTTTCGATTACCGGGAATTCGGGCGGAGTGAAGGGGCCATATCCAAGGCCGGGACGTTCCTGGACGCCCGCGGCGCCTTCGCGTACGCGACACGGGAGCGCGGTGTCCCGGAAGGCGAGCTCCTCCTTTTCGGGCGGTCACTCGGGACGGCCTTGGCGCTTCACATCGCCCGGTCGAGCCGCCCCTTCGGGGTGATTCTCGAAGCCGCCTTCACGTCCACGGCCGATATGCTGCGGCGCTTTTTTCCTTTCGGCGTGCCGCCGCAGCTCACCGAGACCTCCTACGACAACCTGGAAGCCGTCGAAACGGTGACGGCGCCGTTGCTGTTCATCCACGGCGAACGAGATGCCGCCATTCCGGTTTCCATGGCGGAAGCGCTCTACGCGAAGGCTCCCGGTCCCCGCTTCTTCCACGTGGTTTCGGAAGCCGACCACAACGACACGTACTTGGTGGGGGGTACGGCCTACTTTGAAGCATGGAAGCGGTTCGTGGCGTGGTGTTCCGGGTACCGCGAGGGGAAAGCGTGAGCCGCCGGATCCTGCATCTCGACATGGACGCGTTCTACGCCTCGGTGGAACAGGCGGATTTTCCGGAATTCAAGGGAAAGCCCGTGATCGTAGGCGGCGGAAGCCGAGGGGTGGTGGCGGCCGCTTCTTACGAGGCGAGAAAGTTCGGTATCCGTTCGGCCATGCCCATGTTCCAAGCCTTGAAGCGATGCCCGGAAGCCGTGGTGAGGCCCGTGCGCATGGGGCGCTACAAGGACGTATCGCGAAAGGTGATGGCGGTGCTCCGTGCCGTGTCGCCGCTCGTGGAACAGGTCTCCATCGACGAAGCCTTCGTCGATGTTTCGGGGACCGAAGGCCTTTTCGGGCCTCCGGAAGCCCTGGCGCGATCCATCAAGGGAAAGATCCTTGACGCCACGGGCCTCACCTGCTCCATCGGAATCGCCCCCAGCAAGCTGGTCGCCAAGATCGCTTCCGATTTCAGAAAGCCGGACGGGCTGTCCGTGGTTTCGGGAGGCGATGTTGCGGCTTTCATGCGGGAACTTCCGGCCGCGCGGCTTCCCGGCGTCGGCGCCCGTTCGGTGGAGGTCCTCGAGCGGCTGGGCGTGCGGACCGCGGGGGACGTGCTGCGGTTTTCACCGGAGTTCTGGCGGAAGCGCTTCGGAAAACACGGCCTGAGCCTCTATGAAAAGGCGGCGGGCAAAGACGATTCGCCGGTCGCGCCGGTTCGGGTTCCCAAGTCTTTCGGTGCGGAAGACACGTTCCCGAAGGATGCGTCGGATCGCGAAATCCTGGAAAAGTGGCTGTGGCTGCAGTCGGAAAGGGTGGGGCGGGATCTCCGGGAACACGGCCTGCAGGGGCGGACGGTGACCCTCAAGATCAAGTTCGCGGACTTCCGGCAGATCACCCGAAGCCGGTCCCTTTCGGAAGCGACCGACGCCACCGATCTGATCTTTCAGACAGCCGGTCGGCTTCTTGCCGAGGCGAACCCGAAGCAGCCGGTGCGTCTGTGCGGGGTGAGCGTCTCCAACCTGGAACGGGGGCCCCGGCAGATGCGGCTGTTTCAGGACCCTTCGGTGGAGCGGCTCAAGCGCCTGGACCGAGCTCTGGATGCGATTCGGGACCGCCACGGTCCGGAGGCGCTCCGGCGGGGGCGTGTTTTCGACTTCGAATCCTGAGGGTGACAGCAGGATGTCGGGCGGCTGCGACCGGGACATTCCATTCAGCGAAAGGAGAAGCGGTCTTGGAGATCGGCTGGAAGGAAGTGAGGGAGGCGGCGGAGGTGCTGAAAGGCCGGGTCCTTCGTACCCCGCTGGTGTTTTCGCCTACGCTCAGCGACATGTTTGGAGCGCGGATCTACCTTAAGCTGGAAAACCTTCAGAAGACCGGCTCCTTCAAGGTGCGGGGGGCCACGTACAAGCTCTTGAAGCGGATGGACGCCCTCGCACCGGGCGGCGTGGTGGCCGCATCGGCGGGGAACCACGCCCAAGGGGTGGCGCTGGCCGCCCGGGAAGCGGGAATCCCGGCCACCATCGTGATGCCGGAATGGGCTTCCATTTCCAAGCAGGAGGCCACCCGCAAGTACGGGGGAAAGGTGGTCATCTGCGGCCAGAGCCTGGTGGAAAGCCTGGAAAAGGCCCGTGAACTGGCTTCCGAAGGCCGGACCTTCATCCACCCCTTCGACGATCCGGACATCATCACCGGCCAGGGAACCCTGGGACTGGAAATCCTCGAAGACCTGGAACACCCCTCGTGCGTCGTGGTCCCCATCGGCGGCGGGGGGCTCGCAGCCGGCGTCGCCTCAGCGGTGAAAGACCGTTCGCCCGAAACGCGAATCGTCGGGGTCCAGGCGGCGGTCTGCCCTTCGGCGGTGGAATCGCTCAAGGCCGGGAAGCCGTTTCCCGTCCGTTCGTCGCAGTCCATCGCCGACGGCATCACGGTGAAAGAGATCGGGCACCTCACCTTCGACATCATCCGGAGGCTCGTGGACCACGTGTGCCTGGTGGAAGAGGAGCAGATCGCCGCGGCCATCCTGCTGCTCCTGGAACGGAAAAAGGTGCTGGCCGAGGGTGCGGGGGCGGTTCCCCTGGGAGCGCTCCTCAGCGGGAGCCTCCGAGTGTTTTCGGGCGAAAGCGTCGTGCTGGTGGTGAGCGGGGGCAACGTGGACAGCCCGCTTCTCGACCGCATCCTGAGAAAGGGGCTGCTGAAGGGCGGGCGGGTCATGCGGTTTTCGGTGGAACTGGACGATGTGCCGGGATCGCTCGCGCGGCTTCTCGGCATCGTGGCCGATCGAAAGGCGAACGTGTTGCATATCTACCATGACCGGAGTATTGCCGATCTTCCGATCCACGTGACCCGGGTGGACCTGGAGGTGGAAACCCGCGGGTTCGAACACATGGAGGCGCTGGTGGCGGCGCTCCGGGATGCCGGCTACACCGTCTCGCACCCATCCCGGGCGTGACCAGGAATCCAGTGACATCAACCGGTTGGAGGTTCTCTGAGCATACCCTTCACCGTTCTGGGGATGGAGTGTCCGTTTTTTGCGTAGGGGCGGTTCGCGAACGGCCCTTCAGGAGCGGCTCATGGCCTGTAGGAGCCGGCTTGCCGGCGACCCCGATCGCGTCAAGGCCGCTCCTATCAGGAACAAGGAACCTCAAGGCCCGACTTTCAAGAGCTTGTTTGTGGACAAGCTCTTGTGGTTCAAGGCCATCGCCGAAACGACCAAGGGGCGGTTTTCGGGGATCTTCGAAGAGCCTTCAGGTGCCGGATGGACGCGGGTGGGCTTCCACCCAGCCGGCCACCAGGTCCACGGCGGCCTGGAGCGGGATTTTGGTGAGGTTGAGCACGAGGTGGTAGAGGTGGGCGTCGTCCCAGGAACGGTTGAAGTAGTGCTCGATGTAGGTCGCCGATTCCCGTTCTTCGCGGTCGATCAGTTCCCTGGCCGAACGTTCGTCCATGTCGAAGTGGGTTCTGAGCCAGCGAACGCGGTCTTCGATCCGCTTGACGATGCGCAGGTGAAAGGCGTCCGGGTGATCCTCCAGGATGCACTGGGCGCCCCACCCGAAGATGATGACGTTCCCCTCTTCGGCGACCTTCTTCACCAGGTTCACGGTGACCTGGTGGTAGGCCTGGTCGTCCAGTCGGCCGTAGGATCGATCGACGATGCGCTGCACGACGGTGGACGTGTAGCGGTCGATGAGGCGGAGGAGCCGGGATTCCCGTTCCTTCTGGAAGCTGAGGGCTTCGGTTTCGGAAAGGTGAAGTTCCTGGGCGGCGGCGGCCACGATCTGCTTGTCCAGGATGGAATAGCCCAGGCGGTCCGAAAGCCTGCGAGCGAAATCTTCGCTTTCGGCCGCGAATTCCTTGCTGATCGTGACGACGGGCATGAAGCGCCTCCTGGGCTTCGACGGCGGCAAGTGCCGGGTGCCCGGCACACAAACGCTTTCCTTGGAAGAACTTTTGTGCCATTATATCAGCTTTCACGACCCAGTCCAGGGACAAAACCCGAAGGCTTCTTTCGGGGCGATTCCACAGACCAAGACTTGTTTGCACCGGATGGGTGGCGGTTGAGGTGGAACGGCGGGGGAGCGGGGAGCTCGACGGCCGGGGAACGCGCCGGTGGAAGGATTCGACCATGAGCGATTGCGGCGGTGAAGACGATGTTCGATAATCTTTCCGGAAAGTTGCAAAAAGTCTTCAAACACCTCAGGGGCCAGGGGAAGCTCACCGAGGAAAACATTCAGGAGGCGCTCCGGGAAGTCCGGCTGGCGCTTCTGGAGGCGGACGTCCATTACAAGGTGGCGCGGGATTTCGTCAAGGGGATCGCTGAACGGGCGGTGGGCCGGGAGGTGATGCAGAGTCTCACGCCGGGCCAGCAGGTCATCAAGATCGTGAACGACGCGCTCACGGACCTCATGGGCGGAAGCGCTGAGCCGCTTCGATTCGCGGGCAAGCCCCCTCTGGCGGTCATGCTGGTGGGGCTTCAGGGGTCCGGCAAGACGACCACGGCGGGCAAGCTGGCGTTCCGGCTTTCCAGGGACAAGCGCCGCCCTTGCCTTGTGCCGGCGGACGTGTACCGGCCGGCGGCCATCGACCAGTTGAAGACGCTCGCCGGGCAGCTGGGGCTCCCGGTCTATCCCTCGAAGACGCACCAGCGGCCGGAAGACATCGCCCGGGAAGCCTTGGCCTTCGCTTCCCGGGAAGGCTGCGACACGCTCCTGGTGGACACGGCCGGCCGCCTCCACGTGGACGATGACCTGATGGCCGAACTGGAGCGCCTGAAGAAGATCCTTTCGCCGGTGGAGATTCTCCTGGTGGCCGATGCCATGACGGGCCAGGACGCCGTCCAGGTGGCTTCCACCTTCAACGAACGGCTCGGCGTTTCGGGGGTCGTGCTCACCAAGCTCGACGGCGACGCCCGGGGCGGCGCCGCTCTTTCCATCCGGGCCGTCACGGGATGTCCCATCAAGTTCGTGGGTGTGGGCGAAAAGCTCGACGCGCTGGAGGTCTTCCATCCGGACCGGATGAGTTCGCGGATCCTGGGGATGGGCGATGTGCTGACCATCATCGAGAAGGCCCAGGAAGCCTTCGATGAAAAGCAGGCCGTGGAAATGGCCCGCAAGTTCAAGGAAGACACCTTCAGCCTGGAAGACTTTCGAGATCAGCTGCGCCAGATCAAGAAGCTGGGTTCCCTGGAACAGATCCTGGGGATGCTCCCGGGCATGGGCGCGATGAAGGAACTCAAGAACATGCAGGTGGACGAGAAGGAACTGGTCCGCACGGAAGCCATCATCAATTCCATGACCCGGCAGGAACGGCTGAACGCCGAGATTTTGAACGCCAGCCGAAAGCGGCGCATCGCGGCGGGAAGCGGCACATCGGTCCAGGAAGTGAACCGGCTGATCAAGAGCTACAACGAAGCTCGGCGGATGATGCGCCAGATGATGGGCGGAGGCGTCGCCCGGAAGAAGCCCAAGAAGCGCCGGGCCAAGACATTTTTCCCTTTTTAAATGGGAGCGGATGGAGTATAGACCCAAAATTTGCTTTGGCAGGTGTTGGAAATCATGTAGGTTGTCGAACAGGAGGTGACAGGTTCGCTATGCCGGTACGCATTCGTTTGGCTCGACGAGGGAGCAAGAAGCGGCCCTTTTATTCCATCGTGGTGGCCCATTCCGAGGCCCCGCGTGACGGTCGCTTTATTGAACGCATTGGCACGTACAACCCGCTGACGGACCCCGCTGCGGTCACGTTCAAGACCGATCGGCTCGACTACTGGCTTCAGCAGGGCGCTCAACCCACGGATACCGTGCGCAGCTTGATTCGCAGGCACACCGACCGGGCTGTGCCACAGGCCTCCTGAGGCCTCCTGAAGGTCGACGATTTGCGGCGCAGAGCAGGTGGAGGGGAGCATGTTGAAGGAACTGATTGAGTACATGGCGCGGGCTCTGGTGGATCAACCTGAGCAGGTGAGGGTTTCCGAGATCGAAGGCGAACAGACCTCTGTGATCGAGCTGCGGGTGGCCAAGGAAGACCTTGGGAAGGTCATCGGAAAACAGGGGCGGACCGCCCGTGCGATGCGAACCATCCTGAGCGCCGCGTCAACGAAGATCCGAAAGCGGGCCGTGCTGGAGATCATCGAATAGGAGCATGGATGAGCGGGTTTGGGTTCCTGTCGGGAAGGTGACCCGCGCCCACGGGGTGCGGGGCGACGTGAGGATTTTGCCTTACGGGGACACCCTGGCGGGATTCCAGGCGGGCGGGAAAATGCATGTCCGCGTGGCGGGTTTCCAGGCGCTGCGCGAGTTGACGCTCACCCAGCTCAGGCCCCACGGGAAGTTCCTGCTCGCCCGATTCGAAGAATTGGCGAACCCGGAAGCCGCCGCGGCCATCGTCGGCGGTGAGATCGTCCTTTCGGAAGACCACCTGCCTCCCACAGACGAAGGGGAATACTACACATACCAGCTGATCGGCCTTTCGGTCGAAACGACGGCGGGCATCCCCGTGGGGACGCTTCGAGCCGTCTTCGATGGCGGAAGCCACGATATCTACGTCGTGGCGGGACGGCACGGAAAGGAAGTGCTCATCCCGGCGGTGGAAGACGTGGTCACGGAAGTGGACTTGGGCCGGCGGCGGATGGTGATCGACCCGCCGGAGGGTTTGATCGATGATCTTTGACATCCTGACGCTCTTTCCGGCGATGTTCGCTTCGCCGTTCGAAGAAAGCATCCTCGGCAAGGCGCGGGCGCGCGGACTCGTCACGGTCCGCGTTCACAACATCCGGGATCATGCGGAAGACCGGCACCAGATGGCCGACGATCGGCCTTTCGGAGGCGGAGAGGGCATGATCATGAAGCCGGAGCCCGTGGTGAAGGCGCTGGAAGCGGTCCGTGCGGAAGGACCGCCCGCGGTGGCCGTGCTGCTTTCCCCTCAGGGGGAGCTGTTTTCGCAGTCGCTTGCGTGGGAATTCAGCCGGCTGGAGCGGCTCATCCTGATCTGCGGGCGCTACGAAGGCGTCGACGAACGCGTGGTTCACTTCGTGGACCGGGAGGTTTCCATCGGCGATTACATACTGACCGGCGGCGAACTGGCCGCCATGGTGGTGGTGGACGCCGCGGCACGGCTCATCCCCGGGGTGCTGGGAAACACGGCTTCGCCGGAAGCGGAGTCTTTCCGGGAGCCCATCCTGGAATATCCCCAGTACACGCGTCCCCGGGAGTTCCGGGGGCTTCGGGTGCCGGAAGTGTTGCTTTCCGGGGATCACGAGGCGGTTCGCAGGTGGCGGCGGGCTCAGGCACTCTGCCGCACCCGCATCCGGCGCCCCGATCTCTTTTCGCGCCTGAAGCTCAGCGACGAAGACCGGCGGCTGCTCCAGGCGGCCGAGAGTGAAGACGATTCGGGAGATCCGCATGCCAGGGAAGTCATCGGCTAGTTCCGGCCCGAGCCTCTACCTGGCGCTGGTCCATTTTCCCGTGCTCAACCGGAAGGGCGAGTGCATCGCGTCGGCCCTCACCAACCTGGACCTCCACGACCTGGCGCGTCTCGCCTGCACCTATGACCTCCCGGCCTGCTTCGTGGCGACGCCGCTCCGGGATCAGCGGAACCTGGCCGAGCGGCTGATCGGTCACTGGCGGTCGGATATCGCGAGAACGCTGCATCCGGACCGCGAAAGGGCTCTGCGGCGCCTTCGGCTGGTGGACAGCGTGGAGGCCGCCGTTGCGGCCGTGGAACGGGAATGCGGGGCGGCGCCTCTGGTGTGGGCTACCACCGCAAGGGAGAGCCCGACCAGCGTGGCACCCGCGGACGCTCGCAAACAGGTCACGGACAGCGGCCGGCCGGGCTTGTTGCTGCTCGGGACCGGCTGGGGCTTGGCTCCGGAAGTGCTCCAGAAGTGTGACGGTGTGATTCGCCCCATCCGGGGGCGCAACGGATACAATCACCTGTCGGTAAGATGTGCGGCGGCGATCTTGATCGACAGGTTTTTTGCTGCTATGGATACGGGTTCGTGAACGGAACGTTCGATGGATCGGGACTGCTTGATGTGAGCTTGGGGAGGATACCATGGCTTTCAACGTGATTCAGAACCTCGAAAAAGAATCGATGCGGATGGACATTCCCGCCTTCCGGGCCGGGGACACGGTCAAGGTGCACGTGAAGATCCGCGAAGGCGACAAGGAACGGATCCAGGTCTTCGAAGGGGTCGTGATCCGCCGTCACCGGGGAAACATGGGAGCCACCTTCACGGTGCGCAAGGTTTCTTACGGCGTGGGCGTGGAAAGGATTTTTCCGCTGCATTCGCCCCAGATCGACCGCATCGAAGTGGTTCGGCGCGGCCGCGTGCGCCGGGCGCGCCTGTACTACCTGCGGGATCGGGTCGGAAAGGCGGCGAGGATCCAGGAGCGGCGCTAGTGCAGCTGCATCTTTTCGGAGCCCCGCCGGCAGACGGGCTGGCCTACGAGGCCCAAGCCCGCCGGCGGGGCTTTCGTTTGGTGGCGGGCCTGGATGAAGCGGGCCGAGGCCCCTTGGCGGGCACCGTGGTGGCCGCCGCCGTCATCCTTCCCACCGATTGGAAGGCGGAGGCCGTCAAGGATTCGAAACAGCTTTCCCGGGCTCAACGGGAGCGGCTCGACCGGGTCATCCGCACCGAAGCCGTTTCCGTGGGAGTCGGTGTGGTGGAGCCCGCGGAAATCGACCGCCTGAACATCCTGCAGGCCACGTTCCAGGCCATGGCGGCCGCGGTCGCGGAACTTTCGCCCCCGCCCGATTGCCTCCTCATCGACGGCCCCTACACCCTCCCTTTCCCGCTGCCGCAGAAAGGCATCCCCGGGGGCGACCGGAAGAGCCTTTCCATCGCGGCGGCATCCATTGTGGCCAAGGTCTACCGGGACCAGCTCATGGAAACCTACCACGCCCGGTATCCCGCCTACGCCTTTCGGGAAAACAAGGGCTACGCCACCCGCGCACACCTGGAAGCCTTGAAGCGCCACGGCCCCTGCGCCATCCACCGCCTCACCTTTCGCGGGGTCCGGGAATGCAGTCCCGAGCCGGGCTGAGCGTTTCCGTTTCGCGCGGTAGGAGGCTGTCTGAGAATGCGCTTCCCCCTTCTGGGGATTGAGGGTTCGTTTTTTCGCGTAGGAGTGGTTCGCGAACGGCGCTTGAGGAACGGCGATGCCCTGGTGGAGCCGGCCTGCCGGCGACCAGGGTCAACGTCGCATTGCCGTTTTTACGGGTCGCGGGCAAGCCCGCTCCTGCAGGAACCAGGAATCTCATCAGAGCCCGACTTTCATGCGCTTGTTTTGGGACAGGCCCTATAACAGGACCCGCCGTCACGGGAGGGACTCCTTGGGATGCGGAATCGACGAGCCGTGGGACAGGAAGGCGAAGCGCTGGCCGCGTCTTACCTGAAAGAGCGCGGAATGCGCATCGTGGACCGAAACGTCCGCTGCGCCTTGGGAGAAATCGACCTGGTGGGGCTGGACGGCGACACCATCGTCTTCGTGGAGGTGCGCACGCGATCGTCTTTGGTGAAGGGGAGCGCCAAGGAATCGATCACGGCGGGAAAGCAGCGCCGCCTGGTGCGGCTCGCACAGTGGTACCTGAAGGCGAAGCGCTGGGAAAACCGGTCGGCGCGTTTCGATGTGGTGGCCGTCACCTGGATCGGGGAGACGCCGGAACTGGACTGGATTCCCAACGCCTTCGACGCGTTCGGCTGCCGATGATCGCCGGAGCCCGGTTGTGCCGCAAGGGACGCTTTACATTGTCGCAACCCCCATCGGAAACCTGGGGGACATCACGCTTCGAGCTCTGGAGACGCTGAAAAGCGTCGACGCGATCGTTGCCGAAGACACCCGCCACACCCGGAAACTCCTGACCCACTACGACATTCACAAGCCTCTGGTCAGCTACCACGAACACAACGCGCGGAAGCGGGAACCGGAACTCATCGCCCGCCTGCAGAGCGGTCGGTCGCTGGCCCTGGTGACCGATGCGGGGACTCCCGGCATTTCCGACCCTGGGGAGCATCTGGTTCGGAAGGCGGTTGAAGCGGGCCTTTCCGTGGCGGTGGTTCCGGGTCCGAGCGCCGTGACGGCGGCGCTGGTGATTTCCGGCCTGCCGCCTCAGCCCTTCGCCTTCCTGGGATTCGCGCCGGTGAAGGGTCGAGCGCGATCGGATTTCTTCGCCGGCGCCGCGGGCCTTCCGATGACGCTCGTCCTTTACGAATCCCCTCAGCGTCTTTTCAGGTCCTTGGAAGACATGTACCGGCACTGGGGAAACCGCCGGATCGCCGTGGCCCGGGAACTGACCAAGCGGTTCGAGGAAGTCTACCGCGGCGATATTCGGGGAGCTCTGGAGCATTTCCAAGGGGAAGTCCGTGGCGAGTTCACGCTGGTGATCGATGGATACCGGGGGGAGGCTGAGGGGGTCCTGTCTTTGGAACCGTGGCGCGAAGAACTCCGCCGGCTTTTGGCGTCCGGAGTGAGCGTCCGGGAGGCCGCCGCTCTTACGGCGAAGGCCTTTCGGCTCCCGAGAAACGCGGTCTATCGGGCCGCGCTGGAACTGGCCGGCGGCGGGAAGGAGTGACCGGCACCGGTTTGCTCGGGAGCCCGCCCCTCACGGTTTCCATTGGGAAAGCCTTAAATTTCAACCTCTTTTCTGCCGACCCTTAAAGCAACTGCCGTTCTGTTCGAATGCCTCAGCCCCGGCGCTCCCTTGCTGAGCAACCCTCGAAATCCAGGGAGGTGTGAATGGCGGCCTCGAGACCGTTGGCCGTGATCGTCCATGGATACTTGCTTCCGCGACTTGTGGTCACAGGGTGCCTGCTGGTGATGTTGGGCGGATGCCTGCTGGGCTGGTATCAGTATCGCGCCGGTCGCGAGAATCACCTGGAGCTGGCCCGGTCTGTAGCGGCGACCACGGGGCTGTACGTCCGCAACGCGCAGAACATGCTTGAAGGTCTGGCCCTGTTTCAGCCGGACGAGGTCCAGATCCTTCCACGGCTCCTGAACAACCTCTACAACGCCTCCCCGTGTTTTCAGCGCCTGTCTTGGGTGGATGCCCGGGGAACGTTGCGGGCTTCCATCCCGGAAACGAAGGTTTCCCAGGCTGTTGTCGAACCGGTGAAGACGCTCCTGGAATCCCCCACGCTGCTCACCTACGTGAGCCCCGCCTTCCGCTCGTCGCTCACCGGGCGCCGGGCGGTGAGCGTGGGGCATGCCGTGTTTTCGGGAGGAGCGGTCTTCGGGGAGCTCAACCTGGATGCGCTGGAAGGCCAGCTCAGCGCACTTCACGATGTGTCCGACGACTGGGTGGTGGTGGCCGACCGGCAGGGGAAGATCCTGGCCAGCCTGGGACGGCCGGCCACCTCGGAAGTCGGAGCCGGGACGGTCGGCGGGTTCATCGAAAAGATCCATGCAGCGGAAGGCCCGGTGTGCGAACTCGTCAGGGCGGGGGATCGGACCTATCTCGCCGCCGGAAGCCGCCTCGCCAAACCGGATTGGCTCGTCGTTGTGGCCACGCCGGCCTCCTCGCTCTTTCAACCCATCCTGAAGACGGGCGGCATCACCATGGCCGCCTTCCTTCTCTTTGTGGGGCTTTTCGCCGTGGCCACCAAGCGCCTGCTGGACCGGTTGATCGTCCGGCCGCTGCACTACTTTTCGGAATCCCTGCCGAGGATGGCCACGGGTGGGGAAGGTTTGTCCTGGGACGGAAGTCGGGTCCGGGTCCAGGAACTCCAGGCCATGGACCGAAAGTTCATCGAGATGGCCGGCATCCTGCGCCAGCGCGAAAAGGAGCTGCTCCGGAAAACGGAAGAACAGGAGATCCTTCTCGCCAACATGGAGGGCCAGGTTTGGTTCCTCAAGGATCCGGAGACGTACGGCGCCGTGAACCGGGCGCGGGCGATTTTTCTGGGTCGTGACGCGACGGAGCTGGCGGGTGGAGCCCTGAGTCGATTCCATGGGGCCGACGAGCTGGAAACGGTGATCGAGCGAAACCGGGAGGTGTTCGACCGGGGTGAGCCCTTGAGGGCGGTGGAGCGGTGCCGCAACGGCGACGGAGAAGTGCGGCTGCTGGCCGTCACGCGTTCGCCGAAACTGGCCGCTGACGGCAGGGTGGAATACGTGGTCTGTTCGGCGGTCGACATTACGGAACACCGGCGGGCCCGGGAGGAACTGGAACAGGCTCTGGGAGCGGTGGAAAAGACCAACGAGCAGTTGGAAAAGGCCATCGAGCACGCCAACCGCCTGGCTCTGGAGGCGGAATTGGCCAACCAGGCGAAGAGCCAGTTTCTGGCCAACATGAGCCATGAAATCCGGACGCCCATGAACGGCATCCTGGGCATGGCCCGACTGCTCCAGGACACCCCCTTGAACGCCGAACAGCGCGAATACGTTCGCATCGTGCAAAGCAGCGCCGATGCCCTGCTTTGCATCATCAACGACATCCTGGATTACTCCAAGATCGAGGCGGGAAAGCTGGAACTGGAGGAGACGGACTTCGATCTTCGCATGACGGTGGAAGACGTGGCGGAAAGCCTGGCCTTTCGCGCTCACGAAAAGGGCCTCGAACTGGCCTGCCTCATTCACCACGACGTCCCCTCGCAGCTCCGGGGCGATCCATGGCGGCTGCGCCAGGTCCTGCTGAATCTGGCGGGAAACGCCGTCAAGTTCACCGAAAAGGGTGAGGTGGTCATCCGCGTCACCCTGGAAAATGAGCGCGAAGAAGAGACCCAGGTCCGCTTTTCGGTCACCGACACGGGCATCGGGATTCCCCCGGATCGCCGGAGCGGCCTCTTTCAGTCCTTCACCCAAGTGGACGCCTCCATCACGAGGAAATACGGCGGGACCGGGCTGGGACTCGCCATTTCCAAGGGGCTCGCCGAAATGATGGGGGGGCGCATCGGCGTGGAAAGTGAGCCCGGGAAGGGTTCCGTCTTCTGGTTTACGGCCGTTTTCCGAAAGCAGCGTCACTGTGCGGGTCCCCCGCCCCTGCCACCGGAAGAGCTGTGCCGGCATCGGGTCTTGGTGGTGGACGACAACACCACCAACCGCTTCGTGATCGGCGAGATGCTCCGAACCTGGGGATTTCGGTTCGAAGAGGCGAAAGACGGCTGGGAGGCGCTGGAACGACTGGAGGAAGGCCGGCGCCTGGAGGATCCTTTTTCCATCGCCCTGCTCGACATGCAGATGCCCGGCATGGACGGCGCGGCCCTCAGCCGGAGAATCCGGCTCACGCCGACCGGGCGGGATCTTCCCCTGGTGCTGTTGAGTTCCATCGGTGCCGACGAGCGCGAGTTGGGCCTGGAAAAAGGCGACTTCAACGCGACCCTTCCAAAACCGGTGAAGTATTCCAGGCTTTACGACTGCCTGGCCACGTTGATTGGAGAAAGGGTCTTCGGCGATTCCAGCGCTTTCGTGGGCAAGGACGAGCCGCCGCCCCGTCGGGAAACCCCGGTGCCGGAGTGCCGGATCCTCTTGGCTGAGGACAACCCCATCAACCGGAAGGTGGCCCTGGGGATGCTCAGAAAGATGGGCTACGAGGCGGTTGCCGTAAACAACGGCAAGGAGGCGGTGGCGGCCCTTTCCGAAACGCCCTACGACCTGGTCCTCATGGATATCCAGATGCCGGAAATGGACGGCCTGGAAGCGACCCGGACCATCCGGGAAGGGCGGGCTCCGGTTCTGGATCCCGCGGTCCCCATCATCGCCATGACGGCTCACGCCATGCGCGGAGACCTCGAGAAATGCCTTGAAGCCGGGATGAACGACTATGTGCCCAAACCCGTACAGCCGGATGAACTGATGGCGGCCATCCAGCGCCAGTCGCGGCATCGCGCGCCCCATCCGGGTTCCGGGGAGGCGACGCCGCCGGCGGGTTCCGTCCCGGATTCCCGGAAGATCCTGGACTGGGAAAGCCTGGTGCTGCGGCTGGGCGGTGACGTGGAACTGGCCCAGGACATCCTCGTGGGATTCGTCGAGGACGCTCCCAAGCAGATCGCGGCCCTCCGTGCGGCCCTGGAAGCCGGGGACGCCGAGGCGCTGAGGCGCAACGCCCATACGCTCAAAGGGTCTTCGGCCAACGTTTCGGCGACGGCCCTCCAGGATGCCGCCTTCGCCATGGAATCGGCGGGAGTCCGGGGCGATGGGGAAGCCGCGAGCTCGGCGATGGCGGAACTCGAGAAGGCCTTCGAGCGCCTTCGGCAGGCGGTGGAAGGTCTTCGAAGCGATGAAGAGTCTCCCACCTTTTAGCTCCAACGAAAGGGCAAGGTGTCATGTCAAGGGATGCTGGAGGCGATATGAGGGTGGCAGTGAGCGGGGCTGAAGGAAACGCGGGCGCCCCGCCTTCCCGGGTGCTCGTCGCCGACGACGATCGGACCACACGCGCCATGCTTCAGGCCATGCTGTCGCGCTGGCGCTACGAAGTCCACACCGCTTCGGACGGGCTGGAGGCTTGGGAGATACTGAGGCGTCCGGATTCCCCCCGGGTGGCCGTTTTGGACTGGATCATGCCGGGCATGGACGGGGTCGATGTCTGCCGGAGGATCCGGTCGGAACTGCCGGCGGATGAACGCTACATCTACCTCATCCTCCTCACGGCCAAAACGTCCCGCGAAGAAATCGTGGCGGGCCTGGAAGCGGGAGCCGACGATTACATGGTCAAGCCCTTCGACGCCAACGAACTGCAGGTGCGGGTGAGGATCGGGCAGCGCATCGTGAACCTGCAGACGGAACTGGTGGCCGCCCGGGAGGCGCTTCGCATCCAGGCCACCCACGACGGGTTGACCGGGCTGCTGAACCGGGCCGCCACCCTGGATACGCTCCACCGCGAACTTTCCCGCACCGCGCGGGAAGAAGCCGTCTTGGGGCTGCTGATGATCGATATCGATCATTTCAAGCGGGTGAACGACACGTACGGCCACATGGTGGGCGACGAGGTGCTCAGGGCCTGCGCGCGCCGCATCCGCGCCTCCGTTCGCCGCTACGACGCGGCGGGAAGAGTGGGCGGCGAGGAATTCCTGGTGATCCTTCCCGGGGCGGATCGGGAAACGGTGAAGGCGGTGGCCGAGCGCATCCGTGAGCACATCGGCGGAGCGCCCATTGAGACGGAGACGCTCCACCTGAACGTCACCGCAAGCCTCGGCGGAACGACCCTGCAGGGCAGGGGCGTTTCCGCCGACGAGCTGATCGGGGCGGCGGACCGAGCCCTCTATCGCGCCAAGGAAGAGGGGCGAAACCGGGTGGTCCTGGGGTAGCCGCCAAGCGATCCCTTTCCGGGTCGGTGGGCGACCGCGGCTGCAACAGGGGTCAATCGGAACGGGTGGTTTGAGCCGTTGCCGTGGAGCGGGCTTCGTACATGCGCAGCCAAGCATCCAGAGCATCGATGGAAAGGTCTAGATTTTCCATGCCGGCGATGCGGGCGGCCTGGAGGTCGGCCAGGAGGGTTCGGTAACGTTCGGCCAGAGGCGCTTCCAAGGGAGCGAGCGCTCCATGGGCGGCTTCGATCTCTCCTTGGAGGATTTCCCTGAGGGCTGCCAGGGCTTCTTCCGGGCTGGAAAAGGACCGGCCCGTCAGAGCCTTTACGGCGTCACTGCCGATGGGGATGTGTTCGTAGCCCTTGAGCGGGCGGCCGACGAAACCCATCATCCTGCCTTGGCACAGGTTCAGTGCGTTTCCTTCCGAACGAAAAATGTAGCGGCTGGGCATGGCGAAAAAAACGAGGAGCCCCACCACCGCCAGGACCGCAAGAGCCAGCGCGCCGTGTTTCATCCACCTGCGATGCACAGCGGAAACCGCGATATCGCCACCCATCCTACCCTGCATCCCGAACCTCCTCGTGCTGTCTCAACAACGCGTCCAAGCCGTGACGTTTCCACATCATTTCAGGACCCGGCTCTGCAAGTGACGAGGGAAAAGAGCCCGAAACCATCGACCGGATGGTTGAGACCTTGACAGAAGACCCACGCGCCGTGCCGGGGTTGATCCCGTTCCGGAAAAACCGGCGGGTCATGCATGGCGCCTTTCGCCGGAAGGACGAAGGGGTGGTCTTTCGAAGGCCTCATGGTTGTGTCGGCGCATCCGTCCGTCACCGCGTGAAAAATCGACGTCACTCTACTGAAGGCACCCCTTCAAGTCAAACACTATCACGGGCTTCGAGACTCGCCGAAGCCATGCCCCGCCTGGAAGCCGCCCAGCCCCGGGCTTCGATGCCCCCATCGAAGCGACAGGCCCTGCGGCCCTCGAGGCTTTCGACCGCTAGCCCGGCCCTTCCACCGATCCATGAATTGGTTTACATTGGCGGGGTCGGCGCAAGGATGGGGTGGAAGAGATCGATCGAATCCGCAAGGAACTTCGAATCGCGGGGATGGAAAACATGTGTGAAGCAAACGCCTACCTCTTGAAAGACGGCCGTGAAGAACTCCTCTTGGAGGCCGTGGATGTCCTCGAAAACCGGGAAGACGGCATCCGTCTGGCCAATATCTTCGGCGAGCAGAAAGTGGTCCAAGGGACCATTCACAGCATGTCCCTGGTGAATCACAAGATCCTCCTGGAGTCCCGGCAGTCTTGATCTTCGGGAGAAGCCGGGGCTTTCGGGCTTCGCTCTGCGTCGGCTTCCGCCGGTTCCAGGCGTTTTTCGCAGTACCAGTTGATTTGCCGGCAGATGCCGCGGATGATCTTCACGTCTCGAGCTCTGAGGCCGAGCCGGCCGACGGCGCGCCGGATGTTTTCCATCCAGTGGTCGGGGTTTTCCGGGTTGATGAAATGAATCCTGGCCAGGGTTTCGCCCAGGTGCTCGTACATGGCTTCCAGTTCGAAGGACGTGGCGAGCCGGGGAACGAAGACCGGAGGCGTTTCGACACCGGCTCGGAAGATCTCGTAACAGATCACCATGACCGCCTGGGCCAGATTCAGGGACGAGAAGTCATGGGTGGGGATGGTGACCAAGCTGTGGCAGAAGCGAAGTTCGCGGTTGGAAAGCCCCCGGTTTTCCGGCCCGAACAGAAGGGCGACCCGGTTTTCGCGGCTGACGGCGATGAGCTGTTCGGCCATGCGCCTGGGATCGGCCACGGTCGGCCGGTGGGAGCCGGTGCGGGCGGTGGTGCCCACCACGTATTGGTACGGTCCCACGGCGTCGGCCAGGTGTTCGTACATTTCCATGTCGGCCACCACGTCCTCGGCGGCCTGGGTCGCCATTTTGAGGATGCGGGTGAGGTCGCAGTCCAGTGGATCCACCACCGCCAGCCGGCTGATCCCCATGTTCTTCGCCGCTCGGGCGGCCGCTCCGATGTTTTCGGGAAAGTGCGGCCGGTGAAGAATGATGCCGATGTTTTCAAGCTTGACTCGCATGGCGCCCTGCTGTTCCCCTTAAGAAGTCGAAGCGTTGGTTCCGGAAGAAAGCGTATTATAGAGGACCTTCCGTTCGGATCAAGCACCCGGAAGGCGCCGGCGGAGGGTTTCGGCGGGAGGTTTTTCCGGTCGAAGTTCCGCAAAGGCGTGACTTCGCCCTCCAGAAGCTCCGGGGACGAGGTGAACCGATGGAGCCTGAGAAGATCAGAGAATCGGTCATTGCCGGCACGTGGTATCCGGGAAACCCGGAAGCGCTGCGGCGCGAAATCCTCGGCCACCTGGCCCGCGCCCGGGTGGAGCCGCTCAAGGGGCGCCTGGTGGGGCTGGTGGCTCCCCACGCCGGCTACCTCTATTCGGGCGCTGTGGCCGCCCACGCCTACAAACTGCTGGAGCAGCACCCGTTCGACCGCGTGCTCATCGTGGCGCCGAGCCATCGGGCGTATTTCAAGGGCGCCAGTGTCTACCATCTGGGAGGATACCGGACGCCGCTCGGTGTCGTGCCCCTGGACCGGGAGATGGTGGATTCCCTGCAGAGGCGTTCAGAGCTTTTCAGCTATGTTCCGCAGGCTCACGCGCAGGAACATTCCCTGGAAATCCAACTGCCCTTCCTTCAGGTGGTGCTGGGCGATTTCCGGCTGACCCCCGTGCTCCTGGGCGACCTTTCGGAAGAAGCCGCGCGGCTCACGGCCCAAGCCGTCGCCGAGGCCTGCGCGGGCCGGAACATCCTCTTGGTGGCCAGCACGGATCTTTCTCATTACCATCCCTATGAGCAGGCCGTGCGCCTGGACCGCCGGGTGCTGGATCGCGTGGAGGCGTACGATCCGGAGGGGCTCGCGGAGGAGCTTCGAAACGGGCGATGCGAAGCGTGCGGCGGCGGACCGCTCACGGTGGCCATGTGGGCCGCGAAGGAGCTCGGAGCGTCCAGGGCGCGGGTGCTTCACTACGCCAACTCCGGGGACGTGACGGGAGACACCCGCGGCGTGGTGGGATACATGGCGGCGGCCCTGGTGGACAATCCGGGACGCGGACATGCGGTGGACAAGCGGCGCCAGCCGGTGGGGGTGAACCTGGGGCTGTCGCAGGAAGAAAAGGAAGCGCTTCGCGATATCGCATGGGAGGCGATCCGAAACAGGGTCCGCAACGTGTGCCGCCCGGTCCCGAAACCCGATGCTTCCAAGCTCGAAGAACCCCGCGGCGTCTTCGTTTCGCTCCACAAGGAAGGCTGTCTCCGCGGGTGTATCGGCCTGATAGAAGGGTGCCAGCCGCTTTACCAGGCTGTCGCTCAGATGGCCGTTCAGGCCGCTTTCTGCGACCCTCGGTTTCCGCCGCTCCAGCCGGACGAACTGGACGGCCTCCACCTGGAGATCTCTGTTTTGACGCCCCTTCAACGGATTCACGACCCTTCGGAAATCGTGGTGGGGGTTCACGGCTTGATGGTTCGCCGGGGGCATCGGTGCGGTCTGCTGCTTCCTCAGGTGGCGGTGGAACACGGCTGGGGCCCTGACGAACTGCTGGAATGGACATGTCGAAAAGCCGGGCTTTCCGTCGATGCGTGGAAGGACCCGAAAACCGAGATTTTTGTGTTTTCCGCCGATGTTTTCTAAAGGAAGGGGCGGCGGTTGCCGGGAGAAGACAGGTGGGTGACGTCATCGATTTGGACGAACGAAAGCGGCAGCTCGCGGCCCGGAAGGCTTTCAGGTCCTGGGGGTTGCGGTTCGGGGAGGCGTTCGACTTCTGGACCCGCCTTCGGGACCTTTCGGACCGGAGCCTTTATGAGCTGGTCCAGGGAGGTGAAACCGCGGGGACCGTCATCCAGGGTTTCGTGATGGCCGTCTTGGGCCTGGGCGAAAGGGACCTGGATTTTCACCGGCTGGAGCCCGCGGAGAAAATCGATGTCATCGACATCACGCTCTTCCTGGTGGATCAACTCCGATTCGAATGCATGCGGCGTCTGGGCTGGGTGGAAACCTACCCCGCCGACGGCATCCCGCTCATGGACCTGGTGGAACAGTTCGCCATCCGGTTCCAGGTCGTGAAAAACGAAACGCCGCCGCTCGCGGAAACGCACCCGGCCCACGCCGATTTCCAATCCACCTTCCAAGGCGACCGGGGTTCCTTCGTGAGGCGGCTCATTCCCGAAGCGATCCAGGCCTTTGGGGAGCGGGTCCGCCGTCATCCCGGGAGGTGAGTGTCTTCCATCGGAGGAGCGGCGGCGTTTCCGTCCGCCACCCGGACCCTGGAGAGAAGGGCCATGCCCACCAGGAAGAAGATCAGGACGGTGAGGATGGCGCGGCGCGAGTCGCCCAGGAGGTCACGGCTGATCCCGAAGCACAGCGGACCCAGGATGGCGGAAAACTTGCCGCCGACGGCGAAGAAGCCGAAGAACTTGGAGCTCCGGTCCGCGGGGATCATCTGGCTGTAAAGGGACCGGCTGAGGGACTGGCTCCCGCCGAGGATGAATCCTACGAACCCCGCCAGGATCCAGAATTCCCAGGCGGCGGTCATGCGATAGGCATAGACGACGATGGCGCACCAGAGGGAAAGCGTCGTGAAAAGGACGCGCCTGGTGCCCCACCGTTCGGCCGACCGCGCCACGAAAACGGCTCCGGGAAAGGCGATCCACTGGGTCAGGAGGAAGGCGCCGAGAAGGGTTTGAAGCGAAAGCCCGAGTTCCGTGGCTCCATAGATGGAAGCCATGCTGATGACGGTCTGGATGCCGTTGTTGTAGATGAAATAGCTCAAGATGAACAGGAACCGGTGACGGTTCCGGCGGGTGTCTCGGATGGTGTCGTTGAGATCCCGGACGGCTCCGGCCAGGATGCGGCGAAGGGGAACGCGGGGGGGCGTCTTTTCGGAGGGGAGAAAGAGGCTGGGCAGTGTGAAAACCGCCCACCAGAGGCCCACGGAAACGAACACCAGGCGGACGGCGCCGTCCACCGTGGGGACCCCCCAAGCCGCGTGGTTGCGGATGAAGAGCAGGTGGATCGCCAGGAGGAGACCTCCGCCCACGTAACCGAAGGCGTAGCCCAAGCCGGAAAGGCGGTCGCGTTTTTCAGGGGGGGCGATCACCGGGAGGTAGGCGTTGTAGAAGACCTCGCTTCCCGAAAAGCCGATCTGAGCCAGCACGAAAACGAAGATGGTGAAGCCCACGCGGCCGGCGGTGGCCTCGTGCAGGGCACAGGTGGCCAGCGACCCCGCGGCGGCGAACACTAGAAAGAAAGTCTTTCGCCGGCCCCGGTGATCGGCGACGGCTCCCAGCAGCGGTGCCGAAAGCGCGACGATGAAAAGAGCGAGCGAGACCGTGTAGGCCCAGAGCGACGGGGCTTCGACGTGCCAGCTCCACCGACGGAAGGCGAGTTCCAGGCCGTAGGCCGGCACCACGTGCCGCGCGAAGTGCACGGGAAGAAATGTCCCGAGAACGCTGGTGGCGAAGGCGGAATTGGCCCAGTCGTAAAGGCACCAGATCAGTTCCACCCGGCCGATCCGCCATCCTTTGGAGCGAGCCACCGCAAGGAGCCTTTCATTCACAATGCCCAAAGAACGGTTCCACATGTTGCTGGTCGAACAGGCCTTGAAGCCGTCCGGCTTCCTTCCCGGCGAGGGAAGCGAGGAGCGGTCGGCCGTTCTCCTGGGGTCGGTTCTGCCCGATATTTTTTTCTACGATCTCCCGAATTTTCGATGGTCGGCGACAGGGGTGAGCCTTCACCGTTACCAGGGGGAGGAAGGATTCCGGCTGTGCGCGTCCTGGCTGAAGGCCAGGCCGTCGCTGAAACACACGGCGGCTTTCTATTGCCTCCTGGGGGTGGCCTCCCATCTTCTGGCCGACGGGTTTTGGCATCCCAGTATCAACCGGGAAAGCTTTTCCGGTTCTGAGCCCTGCCGGAAATACCGGTTGCCGCCCAAATCCTGTCACCACTGGCTGGAGGGCCAGCTGGAAGCGCTCTGGATCCCCCTGCTCGCCCCGCCGGAAACCTACCGTACGCGCCTGAAAGCGTTCCGGGAAGGGGCACCGCCTGTACCGGCATGCCTCGAGTTTTACTCCGACTTCCTGAGTTTCGCCGGTTTCCGGCCCGTGCCGTCGGTTCCCAGAATGAGGCGGTGCCTCTTCTGGCAGACGACGCTCCTTCGAGCCTTCACGGATCCGCGGTTCACCCGTTGGCAGGAAAGGCTGCTCACGGGGCGACTGGCCAAGAGGCTGGGAGCGCTCCTCGTTCCGCCGCCCGGAAGCGGCATCCAAGTCGTCGTGGGGGGGCGGACACCCGTCACGTCGGAAGGCTGGGATCTGGCCACCGGGTCGTTCTTGGCGTCTTCCGTCATTTACCTGAGCGAACGGCTGCGTGAGCTCTTCTGAAGGCGTCCAGGATTCCCGGGGCATCGAGCCCTTCCAGGCGGTAGAGCTCCCTTGGGGCGCCGGAATGCCCGTAGTGTTTGACTCCGAGGCGGACCAGACGGCAGGAAACGGCCCGGTCGGCCAGGAGCCCGGCGACTCGGGCGCCGAGCCCGGTTTCCACGTGGTGGTCTTCCACCGTGAGGACCAAGCCGGTTCCCGCGGCTTCGAGGACGGCGTCTTCGTCCAGGGGCTTGATGGAGGCGCAGTTGATGACGGCCGCCTGGAGTCCGTCTTGTTCCTCGAGCAGCCTCTGAGCCTCCAGGGCGTGGGCCACCATGGGGCCGTACGCCAGGATCGCCCCGTCGTTTCCCCGCCGCACCCAGTCGGCCCGGCCCGGTCGAAAACGATAGTCGCCGCCGTAGAGGGGGACGCCGTCTCTGTCGGTCAGCACGGGGGTCTTGGAGCGGCCCATGCCCACGAAGCAGTTGCCGGGATGTCGGGCTGCATGGCGCACGATGCGGTCGGTCTGGTTGGGATCCGCCGGAATGAAGATGGAGAAGTGGTAGAGGTTCTGGAGAAGGCCGATGTAGTCGATGCACTGATGAGTCTGGCCGTCCTCGCCCACGTCCAGGCCCAGGTGCGTGCAGACCAGCTTCAGCTGGGAGCCGTTGATGTCGTTCAGTCGATGCTGATTGTAGACTTCACTCACGCCGAAGACGCCGAAGGTGCTGAAAAAGGCGGCGAACCCTTCGCGGCTCACGGCCCCGGAAACCGTGGCGGTGTGGTGTTCCTGAATGCCGGCTTCGAAGAACGCTTCCGGCGAAACCTGGTGAAACCCCTTCATCTTGACCGACCCTTCCAGGTCGCAGCTGAAGCCCAGTATTTTCGGCGTGTCTCCGGTGTTGTTGAGCCGTGCCAGGTCCTCCAGGGCCGCTCCATAGGCCGACCGGTTGTCGATGCGCGCGTCGGCCCCGTATTCCCGCGGCGAGCCCTCACGGATTTCGGGGTATGGAATGGCCGGGCAGTAGGCGCTCTGAAACAGGCGGTGGTTCCGGCGCTTTTCCTGGAAAGAGGCCAGAGCGTTTTCCATGCCCAGTTCGGCGAAGGCCCGTTCCGCCTCGTCTTCGGTCAGAGCGCACCCGTGGTAGTGGGCGTTGTTTTCCATGAAAGAGACGCCTTTTCCCATGACCGTTTGCGCCACGATGACCGAAGGGCGCGCCGGGTCGGGAACGTCCCGCCGGTGGACACGGCGGAGGGCGTCGAAAATTTCCCGGTAATCGTGGCCGTCTTCCACAGAAATCACGTTCCAGCCGGCAGCCGCGTATTCGCCCCGGATCCTTTGCGGCATGACCGTTTCGGTGTCTCCCCCGATCTGGAGCCGATTCCGATCCACGATCCCCAGCAGGTTGCTCAGTTCGTACTTCCAAGCAAAACGTCTCGCTTCCGAAACCTGGCCCTTCTGCTGTTCGCCGTCTCCCATGAGCGCGACCACGCGGGCGTCTCGTTGTTTCAGTTTGAGGGCCAAGGCCATGCCGGTGGCCGCCGAGAGTCCCTGGCCCAGGTTGCCCGTGTTCCATTCCACCCCAGGGACGCAGGTTTCCACATGCCCGGCGAAGGAAGAGCCCGCGCGGCGGAATTCGAGAAGCATGGCGTCTTCGGCGATGTAGCCGAATTCGCAGAGAGCGGCGTAGACACCGGGGCTGATGTGTCCCATGCTGACGATCAGCCGGTCCCGTTCCGTCCAGCCGGGGTCGTGGGGCCTGTGCCGGAGGGTGCTGTAGAGCATGAGGAGCAGGTGGAGCGACGACATGGAGCCGCCCGGATGACCGCTTCCGGCCAGCGTGGTGCTCAAAAGGATGCGCCGCACGCAACGGCGCCACATGTCATCCAGGGCCTTCAGTTGATCGTCAGTGAGCTTCTCTTGGTCGAGAGAAATCGCCGGCATGAACCTTCCCCCTCCTGCTCGGGCCACGGCGGCAGGGTGCTCCGCGGCCATCCACGAAACGGCCCCGTGGTCCCGCGTGTCCCCCGGGGCTCGCCATCATTCGCCTTGGACCTTGTTTGGGAATACGTTTCACGGCCCTAGGGTGGGAGCCGGTTTGCCGGCGACCCCCATCGCTGAAAAGGTCGTTCCTGGAAAGGCTTCGGGTCGCTATTCTTATCTCGTCGGACAGGCTCCCAGGCCGCCATGGCCGAAGCCGGATGTTCCTGGATGTTGGCGGATCCGGATCTTCAGTGGACGGTGGTTTCGCGCAGTTCACCGCCCGCTCGGTCTTCGCGCGACGCCTTTTCCAGAACCGCGTCCGCCAGGTCATGCACCGCTGTTTTGAACGGAGATTCCGATGCGTCTTCCAGGACAGGCCTTCCCGTGTCGCCGCCTTCCACCACCGAGGGGTCGAAGGGGAGCGAACCCAGGAAGTTGATGTTCATCCGTTCGGCGGTCTTTGCGCCCCCGCCGGTCCGAAAGATGGGGATGAACCGACTGCAATGAGGGCAGTAAAGCCCGGCCATGTTTTCCACCAGGCCGGCGATGTCCAGATTCACCTTCTTGCAGAAGTTGATGGATTTCCGGACGTCGGCGAGAGCCACCTCCTGGGGGGTCGTGACGATGACGGCCTGAGCGTCCGGGATCAGCCGCGCGATGCTGAGCGGTTCATCGCCGGTTCCGGGCGGGCAGTCGATCACCAGGAAGTCCAGGTCGTTCCAGGAACACTCGGCGATGAACTGTTGGATCACACCGTGCTTCAGCGGTCCCCGCCAGATGACCGCGGAATCCGTATCTTCCAGCATGGACTCGATGCTCACCACCTTCAGGTTCGGGCGGTATTCGTGAGGGACGATTTCCTGGTTGGGGGTGATGCGCAGGAGGCCGTGGAGGCCGAGCATCTTGGGCACGCTCGGGCCGTGAAGGTCGATGTCCAGGAGTCCCACCTGGTAGCCCTTTTGAGCCAGGGCCAGGGCCAGATACACCGCAACGCTGCTCTTACCGACGCCGCCCTTGCCGCTCATCACGATCAGCTTGTGCTTGATGCGTGCGAGCTTGCACTTCAACACGTCTTCCCGTGAATGTTTGTCTTTGCTTTCGCAATGTTCACACGACTTCGAATCACACGTTCCCATGACCCAAGCTCCCTTCCGCCGGATAACGGTTGCCGAATCGGCCAGCCGCGGCTACCTTAAGGAGTCTGTCCGTCAATGTCAACCGAGACTCTCGGCGCCCGCAAAGGCCGCGGAAGGCCACAGGAGATGCGACCTATGGATGTGAAGGATCTTACGGAAAAAACCAAGCGGACCGCGGCCGCCCTGTTCGGCGGTTCCCGTCCCGTGGAAGTCCCCTACCGGCTGTGGAAGGCGTTCGATCCCGAGCTGGCCAAGGACCTTTCGTTGTTCATTACGGGAAACATGTACTCGCGGGAGGTCCTTCCCCTGGCCCAGCGGCAGGTGGTGGCCGTCGCGGCTCTGGCGGCCCTTCAGTGCCCCGACGAACTCAAGGTCCACATCCACGGGGCTCTGAACGTGGGCGTGCCACCGAGAGTTCTGGCGGAGACCATCTTCCAGGTTGGAGTGTACGCCGGGTTTCCCGCGGTGAACACGGCGCTCGCCGCGCTTCGGGACGTTCTTCGAAGCCGCGGCGAATGGCCGATGCCCGGGGACTCGTCCGGAGGGAGCGACTAGCGGGGGCGGGGAGGCGGTTTGGGGCGAGCCATCCGCTGCGCCTCCTGCGCGTCACGTTCCGCCGCCGCAAGGCTTGATCGAAGGCTTGACTCATGCCCTGTAGGGGCCGGCTTGCCGGCGATCAAGGGCAACGCGGCATGGCCGGTTTTACGGGTCGCGGGTTACAGGAACAGGGTACCTCAGGGCCCGACTTTCATGAGCTTGTTTTTGGACAAACTCTCAGGGTTAAAGTGTTTACGGAGGTGAAGCTATGCCGATCTACGAGTATCATTGCTGCAGCTGCGGTAAGGACTTCGAGACGTTTGTGTGGTCTTCCAGGAACGAAGAAAAGGTCGCCTGCCCCGGATGCGGGAAAGACGACGTGAAGCGCCTCTTGTCTTCGTTTTCGTGTCAAGGAAGCCTGACGAATCCGGCCGGCGCCGCATCCGCTTCCGGCTGCGGCGGCGGGCTGGGCGGCTTCGGCTGAGCGTGACCGGCGACTCGGCGGTGCGCCGAGGCGGTGGTGTTCCAACGGGCGCGACCCGCGGGTGTTTTCCCGCAGGCGGTGGCACGTAAACGGTGAAAAAAGGAGTGTTTCGGCATGAATTGGGACTTTTTGATCCCCGTGGGGATAGCGGTGGGATGGGTGGTCCTCAACCGCTGGATTCTCCCCAAGATGGGTATTTCCACGTGAATGTCGCCCCGATGTGGAATCGGTGATTCCACGGCCAGGAAGAGTTCCGCCAAGAACGCGCCTGAGAGATGACCTTACGGATCGGTACCGGGGCCGCCGGGCGTGGGAAATCCCGGCGGAATCCGGCACCGCATTCAGAACCGCCGGGGGTGAAAGCGGGCGGCCGAGCGGCGCTTACGGTTGCGCCTGCGGAGGGCCAGCAGCGCAAGGAAAACCAGGGCCGCGGCTCCGGCGGCAATCCCGCCCGTGACCGTCCCGATCCGGCCCCAGTTCCAGTCCCCCGCCTTCAGCAGGGAATGCCACAACCGGACGAAAACGCCGGCCTGCGCGATGTCCTCCCGGCTCACCAGGTCGATGACCCGCGGTTCCCCGTCGCCCACCGCGATCACCGCGGAACCGATCACGGCGCCGGTTCCGATGGGCGCGGTCACCGACTCGGGCACCTTGAGTTCCGTGCGGACGGCGTCTTTCATGGCCGTCGGTACAACGAAACCTTCAGTGGAAGCCGGGAAGAGTTCCAGGGAGTCCTTTACGCCTTTCCAAACCCTGACGGCGGCCACGGGCTTTCCGGGCTCAAACGGCTGCAGCAGGACGAAAGACCGGAAGCCGTAACTCAGCAGCTTCTGGGCTTCCGCTTCCCGGATGGAGGGGCTCTCGGCGCCCATGACCACGGCCAGCAGCCGCATGCCGTCCCTGAGCGAGGTGGCGGCGAGGTGGTAGCCGGCCGCCGCCACGTAACCGGTTTTCAACCCATCCACGGTCGGGTCCTTTTGGAGGAGGCGGTTCCGGTTGGGTTGGGTGATGTTGTTGTAGGAGTATTCCAGCATGGAATGGAAACGGAGCGCTTCGGGAAACCGTCTCAAGTAGGCGGTGGCAAGGGTCGCCATGTCCCGGGCGGTGGTGACCTGTTCCGGGTGGGGGAGTCCGTGGGGGTTCCGGAACCGGGTGGCGGTCATGCCCAGCTCTTCGGCCTTGCGGTTCATGGCGTCGACGAAGCTTTCCACGGTGCCGTGCAGGTGTTCGGCCACGGCCACGCAAGCGTCGTTTCCCGACACCACGGCAATGCCCTTCACCAGGTCCTCCAGCGGGACCCGGGTCCCCACTTCGATGAACATCTTGGATCCGCCGGTCCGCCAGGCCTTTTCACTGATCCAGACCTCGTCGCCCCATTGGGCCGTTCCCTGTTCCACGGCCTCGAAAACCAGGTAGAGGGTCATCATCTTGGTGAAGGAGGCGGGTTCGATGGGAACGTCGGCGGCCTGTTCCAGGAGGACCGTTCCCGTCGAGACTTCAACGAGGAAGCCCGAGACCGCGTCGACCTGGACCGGTTGGGAAGCCGGCACCGGCGACGGGGAGAGCATCGAGGCGGCCACGAGCCAGAAAAGCGCCATGGGGATGGGGATTCGGCGAAACGTCATGAGGGTGACTCCAGGAGACGCCTTCGCGTCGCTTGAACGGGGAAAGCGGCGTCTTCGGGCGCCCCGCGGCCGGTCAGAGCCTGGGCAGCAGGCTCTCTTCATCTGTGAATTCCGATACGGGGCGTTCCCTGCGGGTGAATTCCAGCTTGTTGAGGCCGTCCACGAAGGCCTTGGCGCTCGCGAGCACGATGTCCGTGTCCACGCCCCGGCCCTGGACCAGCCGGCCTTCCTCTTCCATCCGAACGGTGACTTCCCCCTGGGCGTCGGTGCCGGCCGTGGCGGCGCTCACTTCGTAGCGGATCAGCTTGGGGAAGCGCTTCACCATTTTGCAGATGGTCTTGAAGGTGGCATCCACGGGTCCGTGCCCGAAGCCCGCGTCCTGGCGCACTTCACCGTCCACTTCCAACTGCACGGTGGCGTTGGGAACGGAAATGGACCCTGCGGAGACGTTCAGGTACCGGAGTCGGTAACGGTACAGGTCCTTGGCGTTTCTGAAATTCAAGATGCTGTCCAGGTCGGCGTCGAACACCTTTTCCTTGCGGGCGGCCAGTTCCTGGAAATCCTGATAGGCTTCGGTGAGGGTTTCCCGGTCGATGTCGTAACCCAGTTCGGCCACCCGGCTTTCGAATTCCTCCAACGAGGTGGTCGCACTCAACACGTCCCCGTCCATCCGCGCTCCAACGGTTTCCGGCGAAATCACCTCATAAGGGGGCTTTTCCTTGGCGTCGGCCAGTTGCGGCACCATCATTTCGAAAACGAAGGCGTTGGTTCCGACGACCGGCTTGTGCGGCTGCACGCCAACCCCGGTGAGTTGCCTGGCCAGGCGGCTTGCGGAGCAGATCTGCTCCATGGCGAGTCCGGTCCGGGCTCCAATGGCGGCCGAGCGCGCATGAAGGACCGCAGCCAGCTCCTCGAGCGGGGTGTTTCCGGCCCGTTCCCCGATGCCGTTCAAGGTGCAGTGAACCTGGTTTGCCCCCGCTTCCACCGCGGCCAGGGAATTGGCCAAAGCGAGCCCCAGGTCGTTATGGCAGTGGATCGACAGCGTGACCCCGTCCAGGCCGTCCGTCGCTTCAAGGATCTTCCGAATGAGGGTGTCCATCTCCCGGGGCGTGGCATAGCCCACCGTGTCGGCGATGTTGACGGTGGTCGCTCCGGCACCGACGGCCGCTTTCACCATCTTCACCACGTCTTCCACGGGGGCCCGCATGGCGTCCACCATGGAAAACTCCACGTCCCCGGTGAACTTGCGCGCCGCCTTGACGGCGGTGGCGGCCAGTTCCAGCGTCTCATCGAAGCTCTTCTTGAGGAAGTGGTTCCGGTAGTGGGCTGAAACGGGGACAAAGGTGTGGAGCCTGGGCCGTTCGGCGCCTTTGACCGCTTCCCAGGCGATGTCGAAGTCCCTGGGATTGGTCGCACGGGCCAGAACCGCCACTACGGGGCCGCGGACCGCCGCGGCGATCCGTTCCACGGCTTCAAATTGCTGGCGGGACGCTGCAGGAAAGCCCGCCTCCAGCACGTCCACGTCCAGGCGCTCCAGCCGCTGGGCCAAACGCACCTTTTCAGGAAGGGTCAGAATGGTTCCGGGCGATTTTTCGCCGTCGCGAAGAGTCGTGTCAAAAACGCGGATCTGGCGCATGGCGTCCTCCTCCTTTTGCGGGTGAGGCGATGAACTGGGAACCGGTGACACGGCGGCAAGCAACAGGAAGACCGAGTGCGTGCCGGAGTGTTGCAGGAGCGCGGCGCCTTGTCAACTCGTTTCCCTTATCGGGAAAGGCGGGGCAACTTTTCTGTTGCATTCGGAAAACGTTTATGTATATTTGGGTCCGTTTGGCTCGCCTCCATTTATGGCGTGTGTTCGGTGAGGTCGTCGATCTCCCCCCCATGAATAGGAGGTTTTTCTTTTTTGTCAACCCAGGGATGAAGGGTTCACCCATGACGTGAGGAAGCAGAGAAGAAGATGAAATCACTAGGAAAACACTTGATCGTGGAACTGTACCATTGTGATGCGGATCGAATCAACCAGGTCGAGGAAGTGGAACGCATCCTGGTCGAGGCGGTCAACATCTCCAAAGCCACCATTGTCCAACCGGTTTTCCACCAGTTTTCCCCTCACGGCGTGAGCGGCGTCGTCGTCATCGCCGAATCCCATTTTTCCATACACACGTGGCCTGAATTCGGCTACTGCGCCCTCGACATCTTCACGTGCGGCGATCAGATCGATTCGGACGCGTCCCTGCGTTACCTCAAAAAGGAATTCCGGGCCGAGAGCCTGTCTGTCACGGAAATCCGGCGGGGTATGCTCGACATCCCCACGGAGCGCTTGAGGCATAAACCGTGAGCGAGCGTCCGGCATCGCATCACCTGCGATACCGCGAGCCCGCCCACGAAGGAGAAGCCATCGAGTATCTGTGCAAGAGGGTGATCTACCGGGGACGTTCGCGGTTCCAGGCCATCGACATCATCGAAACGCGGCTGCACGGGCGGATGCTTTTCCTGGACGGCATCGCCCAGTCGTCGGAGATGGACGAGTTCATCTATCACGAGATGCTCGTCCATCCGGCGCTTCTCAGCGTGTCCCGCCCAGAGGCGGTCCTGGTCATCGGGGGTGCGGAAGGCGCGACGGTTCGGGAAGTCTTGCGCCACCAAAGCGTCCGCCGGGTGGTGATGGTGGACATCGACGGCCAGTTGATCGAGGTGTGCCGGGAACACCTTCCCGGCTGGCACGCCGGCGCCTTCGAAGATCCCAGGTTGGAGGTGGTCGTGGAGGACGGCCGGCGGTACCTGGAGAGCGTCGAGGAGTCCTTCGACGCGATCCTGGTGGACCTGAGCGATCCTCTGGAAGGCAGCCCCGCGGTGTATCTGTTCACCCGCGAATTTTACCGGCGCGTGCGCGAGCGGTTGAATCCGGGCGGAGCCGCGGCGTTCCAGGGGGAAGGCGTCAGCCCCCAGCAGGTGGAACTGCACGCCCGGATGGTCAACACCCTGAAGAGCGTGTTTCCGTTGGTTCAACCTTATCCCTATTTCATCCACAGTTTTCATCGCCCGGACGCCCACATCCTGGTTTCGCTGGACCCCGCCTGGTCCCAAGCGAAGCTCGTCGAAAGCGTCCGGAACTGCGGCCTTCCGCTCCGTTACCTTTCCCCCGAAACGGCTCGGGCCATGTTCTGCCTTCCGCCTTATCTCCGGAAGGCCTACGAGCGGTACTGCCGGATCATCACCGACGACGACCCGAGCCTGGAAGGGAAAGCCGGCGGCTGAGCGAGCCGTGCGGCGGCGGTGCGGAACGCCCGCCCGCACCCGTCCGGCGACCGATCGAACGGTGACCGGACTTCGAGACCACGGCTTCACACGAAGGGGGTGGTGCGCCCATGCCCATCTATGAATTCCGCTGTGTGACATGCGGCAGAAAGAACGAGTTCATCACGTTTCGGGTTTCGGAGCCCGTACCCGAAACTTGCCGTTTCTGCGGCGAAAGTTCGCTCCAGCGCGTGCCGTCCCGGGTGAGGGTCCGCCTGTCCGAGGAAACGCGGCTGGAACGCCTGGCCGATCCCGGGCGTCTGGGAGCACTCGACGAAGACGATCCCAAGAGCATGGCTCGGTTCATGAAAGCCATGAGCCACGAGATGGGCGACGAGTTCGACGAGGACGTGGACGCCATGGTCGAAGAAGCCATGGAAGAGGAGACGCGGGGCGGGGAAACGGAAGATGCCGGCGAAGCTCCTGTGGAGGATCTGTGAGGCCCGGCGGGCTCGGCTTCCCGGCAACGCTTCCCGGTTGCGGCCCGTGGAAAGCCGCGGCGGCGATGTTGCAACCCCCGGCATGTGTCGTTTGCGGCTTCCGTGAAGTCGGCGGCTTACGGCAGGGATCGCCATGCGGGGTCCGCCATGACCGTAACTGAAATCACGTTCTGGAAAGAGTCTGTGGGACGGCGGCAGCACGGGGCGACGCTTGCCGAGTTCCTGGTGCAGGCCTGTCGGTTGAATGAAAGCGACGCACGGGACCTCATCGACTTCGGGTCGGTCCAGGTTTCGGGCCGCCGCGAACGGAACCCTTCCCGCCGGCTGCTCCCGGGCGAGGAAGTGAGGGTTCACTGGCCCCGCAGGGGGACTCGGCGTTTCTACGAAGCGGACCCGGCCCGGTTCCTCCACCGCGACCGCTGGATCCTCGCCTATAACAAGGAAGCCGGCGTTCCCAGCCAGGAAACCCCTTCCGACGCGTACAACAATCTCTACGCCGCCGTCCTGCGCCACCTGAAAGCCGCCGGTGGAGCTCCCTACGCGGCTCTTCACCACCGCCTGGACAGGGAAACCAGCGGGGTCATGCTGTTCGCCCTGGATCCTTCCGTGAACCGGGGTCTCGGGAGCCTGTTTCAGCAGCGGAAGATGGTCAAATCATACCTGGCCTGGTGTGAAGGGGTTCCGGAAGCTGACCGGTGGTCGGCGGAAAAGGACATCGGCCGCGAAAAAGGCCGCTACGTGGTGTGTGCGAAAGGGGAAGGAAAGCCTGCCCGAACGGACTTTCGGGTGCTGTGGCGCGGTTCGGAGCGGTCGCTGGTCGCTGCGGAACCCCTGACGGGCCGGACGCACCAGATCCGGCTTCACCTGGCCGACGGGGGCCACCCGGTCATCGGTGACCGGCGCTACGGCAGCACCCTTCCAGGGCCGCTGCTCCTCCATGCCCACCGGCTGGCCTTTCCGCATCCGGTCACGGGGACGGAGACGGTCGTGACCGCTCCGCTCCCGGAGCACTTTCCGCGTCCCCCCGAGGGAGCCATTCCAGGCTGAGGGCGCAGCGCAGGGCCTCCCATTCCTCCAGCAGCTCTTCGGCCCGTGCGGCGATTTCGTCCAGGACAGCCATGTCTTCACGGCGCCTGTCTTCGGCGTCGGCTCCCCGCCTCACCAGATCTTCGAAGTTCACGTGAGCGACTTCCGCCCGTGACCGGAAGGCTTCGAGGAGCCGGCTCGCGGCCGAATCGACCATCCGGTGCAGGTACATGAATCGAAAGTTCTGGCGGTAATCCCTGAAGGCGTAGATCAGTTCGGAAGCGGTTTCGGATTTCACCAGGTCGATGGCTTCCTGAAGCGACTGGGGCGGCCCGGCGCCGGAAGAGTCAGGGTCCTTTCGGCCGAGTCGGCCTTTCACCTGGGAAAGGAAACGCGTGAGGCGCCCCAGGCCGAACTTGACCAGCAGCACGCTTCGGCCCACGGCGTTTTCTTCCACGAAGCCGCTGAACGGCGGCGGGGCAAGCGGTTCCCATTCGGTCCATTCGCTGGAAGGGCCTTGGTCCATGGGAAGCAGGTCCACGTGATGCCTGGCCAGTTCGGCCCGGTATTCTTCCATGGCCGTCTGGAAAAGGGCCCAGAAGGCCCGCGAGGACCGCTCCAGGTTTTCCCGCAGCGCATCCTCCTGCTCCTTCCCGAACGCGATGGCTCGAAGGTTCACCTTTTCCAACAGGTAACGGGACAGATCCCTGCGAAATTCGAGGTAAAAGCGGTGCAGTTGCCGCACCAGCCGCCGCGGGTCGTTGAGTTCCTGAAGGTAGTCCGGATCGATGGGGTAGTGTTCGACCGTCTTGAGGGTTTCCTGAACCACGGGGCCGCGGTCGAGGTCGAAGAAGCGGCTCACGGCGCCGTCCATGTCCTGTTTGAGGGTTTCCCGGAGGCCGGTGACGGCGTTTTCCAGGGTTCCCAGGGTGGCCATGAGGGCCTTCTGGCGATTTTCCAGGTGCCGGGCCGAGTGCCGCAGGTGATCCAGGCGTTCGCCGAAGAACACCTTCTGGGTGCGGGCGGTGTCGGAGATGGAGTGGGCCGTCATGGCGAGCCGGCCGAGTCCGGCGTTCAGAAGCACACGGGTGCGCTGCCGGTCAATGCGCTCGGTGAGTTCTTCCTTGAGCTGCAGGAAGCCTTTTTCGTGGCGGGCGGCGGCCGCGGCGTCTTTCCGCCACAGTTCGAGCCGCCGGCGTTCGCGTTCATCGGCCTCTTCGCCCAAGGCCGTGACCAGCTGAAACAGGCCGGAAAACGCGAACAGGTTGGGGCCCGGGACGGTCCAGCCCAGTTCCCGGCGCACCCGCTCGACGGACGCCTCCAGGTCTTCCATGCCGGTGTGACTGTCCAGGTCCAGGTTCAAGACGAAAAAGGTCTGCGGCAGCATGCGCAGCGTCTTGATGAAGTCGAGCAGTTTCAAGTCGGCTTCGCGGAGCCCCGTGCGGCTGCTGATGACGTACAGGATGAAGTGGCTCTGCAGCAGGTACTGCTGGAGCAGCGCCAGGTGGAGCGGGTTGGGGGAATCGCTTCCCTGGCAGTCGGCGATTTCGATGCCCCCCGAGAGCCAGGCCATGGGGTGGTGGAGCTCCATATCCTGAAGGTAGGCCGCCTGGGATTCTTCGCCCACGAATCGCTGGTGGGCTTTCAACTGCCGCGGGTCCAGGTCCAGGCGCCTCGAGGTTTCAGCCACGGAGTCTCGGAGTTTCGGGTAGCCTTCCAGGTAGGCGTTCAGCAGGATGAAATTGGGATCCAACTGGCCTCGGACCTGCTGCCAGTCCCTCTGAACGGTTTCCAGCCAGCCGCGGAGCCGCTCCCGGTCCTTCGCCCGCCGCAGATCCACGGCGGGCGCCTCATCCAGGGAATCCCCGAAAACGGGAAGCAGGCGCACCGCCTCGTTCACTTCCGCGTTGACTTGGGGCCAGGATTTGAGCGCCACCCAGCCCCCCGGCTGTTCCGCCGATCGGATGCGGGTGATGAAGGCCGTGATGATTCCCGCGCCGCGTTTGAGAAGGTCGGTTCCGAGGAGGGCGTTGATGAGGGTGCTTTTCCCCGATTTGACGGAGCCCACCACGGCGACGCGTACCAGGGGCGTTTCCATGGATCCCAGGGCCAGGCGCAACTGTGCCTTCCAGCGGCCCGCTTGCGCACCGTCGATCAGGCGGTTGTCTTCGAGCCGCTGGACGGCGTCCTGGAGTGTTTCCGCTTGTGCTTGGATTTTCTGCTTGAACCGTTCGTATTCGTTCATGACCCTCTGAGGCGGCCCGGCGGGCATTCCAGACCCTGGGTTCCAATGGTGTCGCCTCCCGGCGTGGTGTGGATCTTCCGGGCAAAGCGCGGGAGATGCTATCCCATTTTGACTGCCAGGTAAAGGAAAAGGCCGTGCGGCGCCAGGGGTCTCCCTGAAAAGGCCGGGCGTTCGACGCGGCCGGGGGGGGGGGGGGTGACATCCGTGCCGTCCGTTTCAACGTGGGGTTGATAGTGCCGCGCGGACGTGGCGGAGGACGGCCGGGTGATCTTCCGGGTGAAACCACCGGAATTCGGAGTCGTTCCGGAACCAGGTGAGCTGGCGCTTGGCGTAACGGCGGGTATCCCGCTGGATTTCCTCCACGGCCCGTTCCAGCGTGACGGCCCCTTCCAGAAAGCGGATCAGGTGGCGATAGCCCAGCGATTGCATGGGTTTGAGTTCCGGGCCGTAGCCCCGGGCGAGCAGATCTTTCACTTCTTGCAGGAAGCCCTGTTCCATCATCTGGAGAACGCGGCGTTCGATCCGCCGGTAGAGATCCTCCCGGTCGCGATGGAGGGCGATCTTGACGCTGGGGTAGAGCGTGTCGCGGAACCGATGTCGGCTCTGCCACTGCGAAAGGGGGATGCCGGAAGCGCGGAAGACCTCGAGAGCTCGCAAAATCCGCTGCCGGTCGTGGGGGTGAAGGCGCCGGCCCAGTTCAGGGTCGACCTGGAGCAGCCGGCGGTGGAGCGCTTCCAGTCCACGGGATTCCAGTTCGTCATGGAGCGCCCGCCGGACGGCGGGGTCGGAGGGAGGACCGGGGCAGATGCCGCGGGTGAGGACCTTGAGGTACAGGCCGGTTCCGCCGACGACGAGAGGGATTTTTCCTCGACCATGGCAGGCGTTCACCACGGGGCGCGCGTATTCCAGGTAGCGGGCGGCGTCGAAGTCTTCGTCCGGATTGACGACGTCGATGAGGTGGTGCGGTACGCGGGCGCGTTCCTCCGGCGACGGTTTGGCAGTGCCGATGTCCATGAAGCGATAGACCTGCATGGAATCGGCGTTCACGATATCGGTTTGCAGTTCGGTGGCGAGGGCGAGGGAGAGGGCGGTTTTGCCGACGGCGGTGGGGCCGGCGAGGATGATCACCGGGGGGCGGTCGGGCCGGTTCGCATCGGGCGGGAACGGATGGGGAGTCATGGCCGCGGCGTGTCCGTGAGCTGGGGTCGTCGTCAGGTCCGGCTGAAAAGGCGGGCGATTTCTTTCAGGGTGAGCTTCCACCACAGGGGCCTTCCGTGGGGGCAGGTGGCGGAAACGCGGGTTCGGTCCAGGTCCTGCAGAAGGGTTCGGATTTCTTCGGGAGTCAACGGCTGACCCGCTCGGACCGACCCGTGACAGGCGGCGGTCTTGGAAAGGGATGCCGCCGGGTCCGGTGTTTCCAGCCCGCGTTCTTCGGTCTCCGTTTCCACTACGGAACGGAGCAGGGCGGCGGGAGCAACGCGGCTCAGCGCCACCGGAATCGCCTGGATCACGAAGGCGTCCCCGCCGAAGGGCTCCACCTCGAAGCCCATGGCTTCCAGTTGAGGCAGGTGGCGGCGGAGTCGGGCCGCTTCCACGGGAAGAAATTCCACCACCTCGGGCCGGAGCAGCCGCTGGGAAGGGGGGCGGCGGGTTTCCGAGCCGGCCAGGCGGTCGTAGACGATCCGTTCGTGGGCGGCGTGTTGATCGACCAGCACCAGGCCGTCGGGGGCTTCGAGCAGGATGTACGCGCCGGCGAGTTGGCCGAGGATTTTGAGCCGGGAAAAGCCGGTGGAGCCGGTTTCCGTGGCTCCGGATTCCGAGGGGTCGAAAAAGTGCTGCTGGTGGAGCGGCCCGTCGTCCGGGCTCACAGAGGGTGCGACGGGACGGAGCGGCTCGGGGAGAGAGGGCTGAGGAGTCGCCGAGGCCGGGACGGCGGACAGGGCTTCCTGGGATTCGTGAAGGCCGCCGCGAGCCCGTGGCGGGGCGGCCGGATCCGGGAACGGGCCGCCGGCGAGGGGGCGCGCCCAGGCTTTCTTTTGCAGCCCCAGGAGCGAACGCGAGAGCGCTTCCTTCACGCCTTCCGTCACTTCCGAGGGCCTCCGGAAACGTACTTCCCGCTTGGTGGGATGAACGTTCACGTCCACCTCTTCGGAGGGAAGGGTGAGAGAAAGGACGACCAGCGGGTATTTGCCCTTGGGGATGAGGGAATCGTAGGCGGCGAGAACGGCCTGGGTGAGGAGGCGGTCTTTCACCGGGCGGCCGTTCACGGTGACAAAGAGGCTCCGCGTGGAGTTTCGGTGCGCTTCGGGCGGGCTGAGAAGTCCCGAAGCCTTGAAGGAGGGGGTTTCCAGCTGGAACGGAGCGAGGGATGCGGCGGTGGCGGTCCCGAGCACCTGGCCGACCCGTTCCCGGAGTTCTTTCACGGGAGGCAACCGGTGGGTTTCGCGCCCGCCGTGAGACATCACGAAGTGGACGCCGGGGTGCGCCAGGGCCAGGCGCAGCACCTGGTCGGTGATATGGGCCATTTCCGTGTCCACGGACCGCAGGAATTTCTTTCGGGCCGGAAGGTTGAAGAAAAGGTCGCGCACGGTCACCGAAGTTCCCGGCGGGCATCCGGTTTCCCGAACGTTTCTCAGCACGCCGCCTTCCATTTCGATCCGGGTTCCCGCCACCGTTTCCGCCGTCTTCGTGACCAGCTCGAAGCGGCTCACCGCCGCGATGCTCGGAAGCGCCTCGCCGCGAAACCCCAGCGATCGAATGGCCTGCAGGTCCTCCGCAGTCCGAATCTTGCTCGTGGCGTGCCGTTCCAGGGCGAGAAGCGCGTCGTCGGCGTCCATGCCCTCGCCGTCGTCCACCACCCGGATTTCTTTGCGGCCGCCCTGGAGGAGCGACACCGTGACTCTGCGGCTCCCTGCGTCGATACTGTTTTCCAGGAGTTCCTTCACCACGGCGGCGGGACGTTCGACCACTTCGCCCGCCGCGATCTGGTTGCAGAGTGTTTCCGGAAGCAGCGTGATCCGGCCCATGTCTCTTCCCGCCTTTCGAATCAGGTTCGAAGCCCAACGCGGTCTCTGGCGGACGTCCCGCGGGGGAGGATCGCCTGTTGACAGTGTTCGGCCCCTTCGTACACTATGCTACGCGTCCGCCAACCTCTGCTCATGTCAAGAAAAGGAAACCCCGCCATGGAAGGCTCCAACCCGTTTCAAGCACTGGTGAACCTTCTGAGCAACGTGCTCGACGCCTACACCACCGCGTTTTTCAGCTACGATGAAAGGAATCACCAGTTCCGGCTGGTGGCGGCCCATTCGTTGAGCAAGCACCTGAGAGACAAGTTGGTTCTGCCGCTGGACGGAAGCGGCATCCTTTCGCAGGTTCAAAAAGTGGGGCACATCGTGCACCTGGACAAGGTGGACCTGGACAACGTATCGGCCTCCCTTCCTTTTTACCGTGAGGGTGAATCGCACATCAAGGGGCTTTTCGCCATGCCGGTCGGCAGCGGGTCGGCACTCCTTTACGTGGACACCAAGCGCCACTGGGGATTCAACGACAAGCAGCGGAAATGGATCGGGGAAGTGGCCGCGGTGCTGGAACAACTGGCAGGCCGGGAGCAATGTCTGATCCGCCAGGAGACCTATTCGAGGATCCTGGAGCTGTGGCATCAGTGGTTCGTGCTGGGCTTCGAACACCAGGACAGGGAGGCGCTGGCCCGGCACCTGGTGGACCGGTGCGCGCGGTTCCTGAGGGCGGAGTTCGGGTTTCTGGCCATGCGGCGGAGAGAGGAACCCGAATGGCAGCTTCTGGCCGCGACGGACAACGTGCCTCGAGGCCTCGTCCGGCAGCTCTTTCCCGTCTCTTCGGGGGGATTGATCGCGAAGGTTTTACGCGAGGAACGCTCGCTCCTGGTGCCCAACCTCAATCCGGAAGTGGACGACCACTATCTCATCAGCCCTTCGGAAAACCTCCCGCATGAAGGGTTGTTCTGGTCCGTGCCGTCGAGGATTTCCAGCGAGCTTTGCGTGGTGCTTTCCGTGATGGCCAAGCGGGCGGAAAGGTGGGAATCCGACGAACGGTACGCGGTGGCGCAGGTGCTCCAAACCTTTACGATCTTTTACGAAAGGCTCCACTGGAAGGATCGGTACCTGCGAGTGGAAACCCTCGACGAGAATACGGGGCTTCGAAACGCGGAAACCTTCGAGGCTCTTGTGGACGAAGTAGCGGCGGCGGCTCTTCAGAAGAGCGAACCCATCGTACTGGCGCTGATCCAGTTCGAACCCTGGCAGTACTGTCACACGAAGGTGCCGCCCGCGGAACTTCGCCGGTGGCAGCAAAGGATCGCGGAAGGGCTGAAGAAGGAACTCACGCTGGACATCACCGCCGGCTGCCTGGCCGAAAACCGATTTGCGCTCCTGTTTTCGGGTCATGATTTCCGCAGCGTGGATTCCTTTCTCTCCCGGCTGACCGTGCTGCGCCAGAGCCTTCCCGAAGCGAAACGACGGGGGGTTCCGGTCCAGGGTTTTGTCGGAAAAGCGGCTTTTCCCCAGGAAGTCGGGACGCCGGCCGAACTCTGGGCGCTGGCCCACCGAAAGCTCCTCGAAGCCTTCCAGGTCCACCGCCAAGGCATCAGGGATTGACGTCGGCGCTCACCATGAAAAAGAATTGACCTCCGACGGCGTTCTGAATAGACTCGCGCCATCCTTTGACTTTACCCCCACCGTGGAACGCACACTACGGAAGAAGGCCGGTCGATGTTTGAACGCCTGCTGAGTTTCTTTTCCAAAGACCTGGCGATGGATCTCGGAACCGCCAATACTTTGATCCATCTTCGCGGCAAGGGAGTGGTGCTGAACGAGCCGTCGGTGGTGGCCATCAACCAGGACACCCACCAGGTGGTGGCGGTCGGCCAGGAAGCCAGGAGCCTCATCGGCCGGACCGGACAGCGCATCGTGACCATCCGCCCGCTGAAGGACGGGGTCATCGCCGACTTCGAAGTCACCAGCGTGATGATCCAGTCGTTCCTGACCAAGGTGCTTTCCCGGCGGCCCTTGGTGCGACCGAAACTGGTGGTGGCCGTTCCCACGGGGATCACATCCGTGGAAAAGCGGGCGGTGATCGAAGCGGCGGAACAGGCGGGCGCCGGAAGGGTTCACCTGATCGAGGAACCCATGGCGGCGGCCATTGGAGCGGGGCTGCCCATCGATCAGCCCATCGGCAACATGGTGGTCGACATCGGGGGGGGAACCACCGAAGTGGCGGTCATTTCCATGTTCGCCGTGGCCTACAGCGAATCGGTCCGGGTGGCGGGCGACGAGGCCAACGAGGCCATCCTCCGCTACATTCAGCGCGAACGGCAGATGATGGTGAGCGAAGTCCTGGCGGAAAACATCAAGATGAAGATCGGTTCCGCCACGCCCCTGGAAAAGCCGCTGAAGCTCGAAGTCCCCGGAAAAGAAATCCTCACCGGCATCCCCAAGAACTTCACCGTGACCGACGAAGAAATCCGAAACGCCATCCGCGAACCCACCCTGGTGATCGTGGATTCGGTTCGGCGGGCCTTGGAAAAGACGCCGCCGGACCTGGCCGCCGATATCGGCCAGAACGGCTTCTGGTTGGCCGGCGGCGGCGCGCTCCTGAAGGGACTGGACCAGCTGCTCCACCAGGAAACGGGGCTGCGCGTGAATATCGCCGAAGACCCGCTCACCGCCATCGTCCGCGGCGCGGGCGCGGTGGTGGATCATTTCGATTATTTCCGGGAAGTGTTCATCAACTGACCCGTGGTCAGGACAAGGGAGGCGCAACGACCGGATTCTGTGCGCCGATCCAACCCGGGCCCCGCCCTTTGGAACTCGGGCGTTCGAAGCGGCGGGGGCTGGGCAGGGATTCAGGGCGGAAACCGTTCACCTCACCAGAAAGACCCAGACAAGGAGAGGCTCCATGGAACGGCTTTTCACGGCGGCTGAAGTTGAAGGACGCATGGACTGCTACGGCGAGTTCGACCGAAACGACAGCATCTGTGTGGGGTACTGCGCGCTCAACTTCAGCTGTGCCATGGCCAAAGCCCGGTTCGGTTCCCAGACGCTCACCGACCGCTGGGACCCATGGAACCTCGATATCCGCTCCACCTGGAACCCCTGATTCAGTCTGAGCCGCCGGGCAACGCGGAACCCGGCGCGTTCATTCGGCTTCTTTCTCCGGCGGTCGAACCAGGCGGAGTCGGGGCCGTTTTTCTTTGTCGACCCATTCTTCGAGCCATTCCCTCCAAGTCCGATGGGCCCTTTCGACGGCTTCCAGGAATGCTCTTCTTTTTTCCTCGTGCAGGGCTTCCTCCTCCTTGAGCGCTCCCCGCACGCGCTTCAACCGGTGGTAGGCGATCAGGGAAGGCCAGAAACTTCGATTGAGGGGGCGGCCGTAGGCCGCTTCCATGGCCTCGCGAACGTCATCGGCCTCGTGATCGCGGAGGAAGCGCTCCAGGTCGAAGAGTTCTTCTTCCGCGAGATAGTACGGGGACGCTTCCCAGTCCGAGACGGCGTCGCGGAGTTTGTCCATGATCCGGCGGAGTCTTTCGTTTTCTTCCGTGGGCACGGTTTCTTCCTGAGGTGCGGATTAATCCTTTGTAATTGACAGCTTCCGAGACACTTTCCTATTCTGACGCAACGGGTTCTGGCTGAAATTCCAACGAGGAGGCACCCATGTACGTCGGCTGGCAGATGAAAAGCAACATAATCAGCATAACGCCCGACACCCCCATGCTCAAGGCCCGCGAAATCATGGACACCCAAAGGATCTCGCATCTGCCCGTAACGGATGGGAAGGCCCGGTTGCTGGGAATCGTGACCGACCGGGACCTGCGTGAGGCCTGGGCGTCGCCCGCGAGCACCCTGAGCGTCTACGAGCTCACCTATGTGCTTCAGAAGCTCACCGTGAACAGCATCATGACCAAGAACGTGATCACGGCCACGCCGGACATGACCATCGAGCGGGCGGCCCGCATCATTCACGACAACAAGATCGGTGCGCTTCCCGTGGTTCAGAACGAAAAGGTGGTCGGGATCATCACGTCCACGGACCTCATGGAGGTGCTCCTGGTGGCCCTGGGGATGAGCGATGACAGCGGCCGCTTGTCCATCCTGGTCAGAGACCGGGTCGGGGTCATCGCCGAGGTGGGGCGGATCATGCAGGAGGCCGAGGTCAACATCCGGAGCATCATGACCTTTCCGCTCGCGGGCCACGAAGGCGTCTGGCAGCTCATCATGCGGGTGAACCTGGCCGTCCATGCCAGGGCCGTGAAAGCCCTGGAAGACGCCGGCTATCGTGTGATCGTTCAATATACGGAAGACCTCGGGCCTTACCTGCCGAAAGAAGGTGACTGAGTTCTGCCGGGTTCCAGGTGGACGGGGCGGAATCGAGACAGCCATGGGTGACGTGATCCGCTTCGAACGCGGCGGAGAAGGAGGGGAAAACCTCATCGCGGACCGGCCCGTCCCCTTTCGGCGCGGGGACTGGGCCGCCGGTGAGGCGCTCCTGTGCCTGCGCGAAGAGTCGCGAAGGTACGAAGCCCATCGGGCCGAAGCCTTGGCCCGCCCCGGTCACCGGCATATCCGAAGCCTTCCCAACCATCTCAAGTTGGGGGGAGGCTGCCACTATACGGTCTTGGCCCTCTACCGGCACCGGGAAAACGAAGCGGCCATGCGGCGGGTCTACCGGCTGGCGGGCTGCATGGAATGTGTGACCGGGGTTCCGACGCCGGTCCTCCGGACGGACCTCCTGAGGCGCTTCTACGACTTCATCCTGGCGGAACGGGAAGCCCTGCAGGTGGCGTGGCGCGGCAGCGTGGACCGTTACCTCCTGCCGCTCCACCGTCACCATTACACCCACGAAACCTTCTTCAACCGGGCCGCCGCCGCCACTTCCCTCAAGGATCTCTTCCAGACCATCGAAGCCGAAACCGGCCGCCAGTTCGATCTGCTCGCCGCCCATTACGTCATCTACGTTCCCGAATCCTTCGGGGCTTGAGGCGACGGCAAACAGACGCAACTGGACGACTCTGGATCGGAAATAGGCGCTAAGGAACGTCAGACTTATTGCAAGCCGTGGATTCGCCTTCGTTGGCGGTCTGGATCTGCCAGCCGCCGCCGAGGGCCTTGTAGAGTCGGACCAGGTTGGACGCGACGGCGCCTTCGCTCTGGGCCAGTTCGTCCTGGAAGGATTGGAGCGCGCGCTGGGCGTCCAGGACGTCCGTGAAGTCCACGAGCCCGGCTCGGTATCGATCGCGGGCGAGGAATTCCGCCTTTTGCGCCGCTTCCACGGCTCCTTGGAGAAATTCCCGCCTCCGCTGCTCCTTGGCGAAGGCCACCAGGGCGTTTTCCACTTCTTCCAGGGCCCTCAACACGGCGGCCTGGTAGCGGACGAAGGCCTGCTCCTGCCGGGCCGTGCGCACTCGGATGTTCTGGCGGATGGCTCCGGCATCGAAAATCCTCCAGGTCACCCCGGGGCCCAGGGTCCAGAAGCGACTCGTCCATTCCAGCAGGTCCCCGGCCGTGAGCGATTCCAGCCCGATGGTTCCCAGCAGTTGGAATTTGGGGTAGAGGTCCGCCGCCGCCTGCCCGATACGGGCGGTGGCCGCCGCCAGTTCTCTTTCCGCCCGCCGGATGTCGGGGCGGTTCCTGAGCGTTTCAGCGGGCACCCCCACGGCCACTTCGGGAGGCGGCGCGGGTACGGGCCGGTTTTCGGAAAGGAGCGGTTCCAGGCTTCCCGGGGTTTCGCCGAGCAGCACGGCCAGGCGGTTCTTGGCGGCTTCGAGCCCGGTTTCCAGGACGGCCACCTGGGACCGGGTGTGTTGCAGGTTGTAGAGCGACTGCTGGACGGCCAGTTCGTCGATGAGTCCCGCCTGGTAGCGGGACCGGTTCAGTTCGTAAGTTTCCTGCTGGCTTCGGATGTTGGCCAGGGTCACTGCCAGGCGCGCCTGAAACGTCCGCGCTTCCACGTAGTTCAATGCCACCTCGGCCGCAAGGCTCACCCGCACCTCGTGAAGCAACGCCTGGGCGGCGTCCAGGTCCGCCTGGGCGGCTTCCACGGCCCGCCGCGTTCCGCCGAAGACGTCGAGTTCCCAGCCGGCGTCGAATCCCGCCTGGTAGAATTCTGTTTCCGTGCCCACGGCGCGTTCGCTGCTTTCGCTGGTGCGGCGGGTGGCGGCCCGTCCGGTGGCGTCGAGGGTGGGAAAGAGGCCAGCTCCGGCGACGCCTCGAAGCGCGCGCGCTTCCTTCAGGCGCGCCGCGGCTTCCTGGAGGTCCAGGTTGCGGGCGGCCGCACGTTCTTCCAAGGCCGCCAGCACGGGATCGCCGAACACCTGCCACCATCGGGCGAGCGTTTGCGGGTCTACGGGCTCGGCCCGCCACGAGCCGTCCGAGGCGGCTTGCCAGGCACCCGGTCCGTCGAAGGCGGGCGGAGTGTAGCTGGGACCCACCGCCTGGCAGGCGCTCAGGGCTGCGACCGCCAAAGCCGCGGCGAGGGACCGGATGAGGCACGGCCGTGGCGTTGGAGCGGTGGTGGCGGCCGAGCGCGTTCCGAAAAGTGCGATCAGAGGACGTCTCGCGGTCATTCCGCATCACCGAAAAGGGGGGTTGTGGGGTTCGTCAACGATGGATCCAAAGGAGCCGTTTCAGCACTCGGTCGGCCTGGAACCGGCCCGGATGTCTTCCGCGGTGCGGCGGCCGTCGCAGACCGCGGCGTACCGGCCCGGCGGCCGCACCTTTCACGACGACTTCGTCTGTTCGCCGCGCCGCTTCCGCCAGGCATGGCCCTTTTCCCGCGCCGTCTGGAAAAGATAAAAGAGGGCCGGGATGAGAAAGATGCCGAGGACGGTGGCGAGCAGCATGCCCGAGAAGACGGTGGTGCCGATGGCCCGCCGGCTTCCCGCTCCCGCTCCGGTGGCGATCACCATGGGAGCGATTCCCAGGATGAAGGTGAAGGCCGTCATGAGCACGGGCCGGAAACGGATGCCCGCTCCGGTCAGCGCCGCTTCTGAAACCGCATACCCTTCCCGGCGGCATTGAGCGGCGAATTCCACGATGAGGATGGCGTTCTTGGCGGCCAAGCCGACCAGGAGTACCAGCCCGATCTGGGCGTAGATGCTGAGCGACGCGCCCACGATCCAGAGGCCGATGAGCGCTCCCAGGGTCGCCACCGGGATGTAGGCGATGACGGCCAGCGGGATGTTCCAGCTTTCGTACTGGCCGACCAGAAAGAGGTAGCCGAAAAGGAGCGCCAGGGCGAAAACCCAGATCACCTGTCCCGACGCCTCCCTTTCCTGGTACGAAATGGACGACCATTCGAAGCCGAAGCCGGACGGGAGCACCGTCGCCGCCAGCCGCTCCATGGCTTCCATGGCCTGCCCGGAGGAGTATCCCGGCGCGGCCTGGCCGTTGAAGTCGGCGCTCGGGAACAGGTTGTAGCGTTTGATCAGCTGCGGGCCCAAGGTGGTGGAAAGGGTCGCGAGGCTCGTCAGGGGGACCATCCGGCCGTCGTCGCTTCTCACGTAGAGGCGGCGGATGTCGCCGAGGTCGTCGCGAAACGGGGCGTCCGCCTGGATCTTCACCTGGTAGGTCCGGTCTGCCAGGTTGAAATCGTTGACGTAAACCGATCCCAGGTGAGCCTGGAGGGTGGAAAAGATGCGGCTCACGGGCACGTTCATGGATTCCGCGCGGGTGCGGTCCACGTCCAGGAAGATCTTCGGGGTGTTGGCCGTGTAGGTGGTGAAGGTGCGGGTGAGTGCCGGGTCCTGGTTGGCGGCCATCATGAGGGACATGGCGGCGCCGAAGAGTTCCTGCGGGCTTTGGCCTGCGCGTGCCAGCAGCCGGAAATCGAACCCGCCGCTGGTTCCGATCCCGGAAATGGGCGGCGGTGTGAACGCGAACGCGTTGGCTTCGGCGATGGCCGCGAGCCGCCGCTGAGCTTGATTCACGATGCCGTCCACGTGGCGTTCCGGGCCGCTTCGGTCGGCCCAAGGGTCCAAGATGGCGATGGCGAAGCCCACGTTGGCCGCGTTGCCGCTCAACAGGCTGAAGCCGCTCACGCCGATCATGTCCTTCACGCCGGGAATGTCCCGCAGGTCCGCTGTGAGTCTTTCCATGACGCGGCTTGTTCTTTCAAGGGAAGCCGCTTCGGGAAGCTGCACGTTCACGAAAAAATAGCCCTGGTCTTCCTGCGGCAGAAAACTGGTGGGGCTCGCCCGGAACAGGAACCCCGCGCTGCCGATCACGATGGCAAACAACACGCAAGCCAACACGATCCGGCGGATGAGAAGGCCCGAACCCGCCACGTAACCGCGCCGGCACACGTCCAGAAAGCGGTTGAACCACGCGAAGGGGCCTCGACGGGGCGCCCGGTAGGGGCGCAGCACCGTGGCGCACATGGCGGGGCTCAGCGTGAGCGCGCAGATGCTGGAAATCACCACCGCGGTGCAGATGGTGACGGCGAACTGGCGGTAAAGTTCGCCGGTGATGCCGGGCATGAAACCCACCGGAACGAAGACCGACAGGAGGACCAGCGTTGTGGCGATGATGGGTCCCGTCACCTGCTGCATGCTTCGAATGGCCGCTTCCTTCGGCGAAAGCTTTTCTTCGGCCATCACGCGGTAGACGTTTTCCACCACCACGATGGCGTCGTCGACCACGAGCCCGATGGCCATGATGAGGGCGAACAACGAGATGGTGTTGGCGCTGGCGCCGAGGGCCATCAGCACGGCGAAGCTGCCGATGAGCGAAACCGGGATGGCCACGGTGGGCACCAGCGTCGCCCGCCAATCCTGGAGGAAGACGTAGTTGACCAGCAGCACGAGGAGGAAGGTCAGGGCCAGGGTGAATTCGATTTCCTGGATGGCCGCCGAGATGTAGCGGGTGGTGTCCAGGATGATCGCATACGCCATGTCTTCCGGCATGGCCTCCGCCAGCCGTTCCAGTTCCGCGCGGACGGCCTCCATGGTCTCCAGCGCGTTGGCCCCCGTGGCGCGATAGACGGCGAGCGTGGCCGCCGGTCTTCCGTTCAGGATGGACTGGGTGGCGTAGTCGCGGGCGGCCAGTTCCACGTGCGCCACGTCCGCCAGCCGCACCAGGCCTCCCTGTTGGTTGGTCCGAACCACGATGCGTTCGAAGGCGTCCGCGTCTTCGAGCCGCCCCTTGGCCCGCAGGGTGAACTGCACCTGCTGGCCCGATGGGACCGGCTCACGGCCGATGCTCCCCACGGCCGCCTGTACGTTCTGGCGCCGCACAGCCGCCAGAACGTCATCGGTGGTGAGGCCCAGGGCGGTCATGCGGTCGGGGTCCATCCAGATGCGGATGCTGTATTCTTTTTCTCCGAAGATGAACACATCGCTCACCCCGGGCAGGCGAACCAGCGCGTCCTTGATGTAGTTGCTGGCGTAATTGCTCAAAAAGAGCATGTCGCGGGTGCCGTTGGGGGAATAGAAGCTCACCGCGGCCATGATGTCCGAAGACCGGCGCCGTACGGTGATCCCCTGGTCCACCACTTCCTGCGGCAACTTGGGAGTGGCCAACTGGACCCGGTTCTGGAGGTTCACCTGGTCGATATCGGGGTCGGTTCCCACGGCGAAGGTCACCGACAGCCGGTAGCTGCCTTCGTCGGAACAGGTCGAGGACATGTAGAGCATGTCTTCGACGCCGTTGACTTCCTTTTCGATCACCGCGGCCACCGTGTCGGAAACCACCTGGGCGCTGGCCCCCGGATACACGGCGCTCACGAAGATCTCGGGCGGCGTGATCTGCGGGTATTGGGCCACCGGGATGGTGAAGAGCGCGATGAGGCCGCCCAGGGTGATCACGATGGAGACCACGGCGGCGAGGCGCGGGCGCTCGATGAAGGTCCTCGAAATCATCTCGGTCACCTCCCCGGGCCGGCTGCCGCTTGAGGCTGGACCTGCTGGCCCGGGCGCACCTTCTGGATGCCCTGGACGATGACCCGTTCGCCGCCGGAAAGCCCCGACGCCACCGCCCATTCGGTTTGCAGAGCGGGCCCCAGCGAGATGGGGCGGGCCACGGCCCGGTCTTCTTCATCGACCACCAGCACGTAATGGCCCTCCTGATTGACGAGCACGGCCGACTGGGGCACCACGGGCATCACCCGGGGCTCGGTGGCCTTCACCAGCACCGTCACGTACTGACCCGGGATGAGCATCCTTTCAGGGTTTTCGAACACCGCCCAAACGGCGATGGTGCCGGTCGCCGGATCGACCCGGTTGTCCACAAAGTCCACGCGGCCGGGGAGCGGGTAGGGGGAGCCGTCGGTGAGGCGGAGGGATACGGTCAAGGACGCATCGCCGGGGTCTTTGGAAGCGTCCCTGAACGTCGCTCTCAGCGCGGAAACCTCGTTTTCACTGATGGAATAAACCACCCGGATGGGGTCCATCTGGACGATGCGCGCCAGCGGCCCGGAAGACACGTCCACCAGATTCCCGGCGGTATAGGCCGTCCGGCCGATGCGGCCGCCGATGGGAGCCGCGATGACGGTGTAGTCGAGGTTGATGCGGGCGAGTTCCCGTTCCGCCTTGGCCGCCTGCAGCCGCGCCCACGCTTCCCGTTCGGCGGCCACGGCGTTGTCCATGTCGGTGGCCGGCACGCTTTCGGGTTGCGCGGACCGGAGCCGCTTCAGGTACTGCCGCGCGCGTTCGAGGGCCGCTTCGGCCTGAGCCACCTGGGCTTCGGCGGCGTCCAGGCGTGCTTCATAGGGGGCCTGCTCGATCACGTAAAGGACGTCTCCCGCCTGGATGGTGGCGCCTTCCTCAAAGCGCACGGCTTCCAGGAAGCCCTGGACCCGCGCTCGCAATGCCACCACCTGGATCGGTTCCACGTGGCCTACGTATTCGGTGGGGGGATTCACATCCTTTGCCGTGACTTCGACCACGCCCACCACGGGAGGCGGGCCGGCACCCGGCTGCTGCGAAGCCGCCGGATCCGCAACGGCGAGGAGCCACGCGGCGAAAGGGATCATGAGCAGGAAACGGCGGATCGAGCGCCGCGAAACGGCGGCGCAATCCGCGGCTTGCACCTTGGAGCGCGGAGTGAAGCACCTTGGGGGGTTCATGGGGGATTCTCCCGGGCTGCACGGGCTCCAAGCGACGGGCACTCGGAGCTTGACAACTTGAAACATCTATTTCAAATTTTAGTTCCGAAAATGGGTAGATGAATGCGGCCGTCCTGTCAAATGGAATCTGCGAGGCCGGGGAGTTCCCAAGCAGGCTTCGGCGGCGCGGATGCGCTTGGGGTGCCGGCGGGCGGAAAGGAATTGCGGTGGGGCTCAGACAAAACGGCTTGGAAACCCGCCGGCGCCTCCTGGAGGCGGCTTGCGAGGTTTTTGCGCAAAGGGGCTACGCCGCGGCGCGGGTCGCTGACATCTGCCGCAGAGCGGGCGCCAACGTGGCGGCGGTCAATTACTACTTTGGAGACAAGGCCGCCCTCTACGTGGAAGCGTGGAAACACGCCTTGACCGAATGCGTGGAAGACGACGGGCTGCTCGCCCAAGACGAGCCGGCGGAAGAGCGGCTCAGCCGATTCATCCACCGGTTGCTGCTGGGGTTTCTCGAAAAGGGCCTCCGCGGCCAGTTCACCCGCCTCTATCTCATGGAACTGGCGAATCCCACGGGGCTCATCCAGGATTCGTGGCGGGAATGGATCGAACCCCGCCGGCGCCGACTTCTCCGAATCATCGCCGAGATCACCGGCGGGGATCCCTCCCATGAAACGGTAATCTTCTGTGAATTCAGCGTCGTGAACCAATGCCGGGCCCTCCTCACCGTCCGGCGAAACGACCTGGAATTTCTCTTGGGAGGCCCCCTGACGCCCGAACGGGTGCGGCGGCTCGCCGACCACATCGCGCGCTTTTCCCTCGCCGGCATTCGAGCGGTCGCCGGCCGGGAGGCATGACCGCCGCCGCTATGGTCGGTTTCGAGCCGTACGTCGTGGGGGGTGGCGCGGGCTCCGTCGGGATGATCCAGAAAAATGCCGGTCTTTCGACGTGCCGCGAAAGCGGCCGGTTCTTGGAAGGATTTTTTCCTGATATAGGTTACAAGCCACTGCAAGGACATGGCGTCATCGAAGCGGTTCCACAGCATGGGGATTGGCAGGCTCTGAAAGGAGGAGACACCCATGGCATCCGGCGGACGCGTGCGCACCTGGCTGACGGCTCTGGTACTGCTTCTCGGAGTCTATGGGACCTGGGCTTCGGCTCAAAAGCAGGCCGAAAGCCCTCCCTATCCCAACGGCCGATTTCTGGCGACGGCGGAATGGCTTCAGCAGCACCTGCGCGATGACGGGCTCGTGGTGGTCGACGTTCGAAACGACAAGTATTTCGACGGACAGCTGATTCCCGGAGCCATTCGTCTCCCTTGGGGGCTTTTTCAGGAAAACGACGTGGCCTCCGGGGTCGCCGCGGTCTTTGTCGGAGCGGCCGAAGCTCAGCGAATCCTCGGCGACCACGGCATCGCGAGAACCGACGCGGTGCTCCTTTATGATTCCGTGGCCCGAGACGGCGGAGCCACGTCGTCGTATGTGTTCTGGGTTCTGGATCTCTTGGGGCATGAGAGGAAGATGATCCTGGACGGCGGTATCGACGCGTGGAAGGCGGCAGGTGGGGAGACGGTCGGGGAACCGCGGACGGCGGAACCGGTCCTCTACCAGGCGCCTACGGAAGAAGTCCGTTTGAGGCGCTGGGCCCAGGGGGAATTCGTCCGGTCGCGCCTCGGCGATCCTTATTACCAGATCCTGGATGTGCGTTCCCGTGAGGAATACCTGGGGGAAGTCTTGAACCAGGCTGTGGACGGTACGCCGCTCAAACCCGGCCACATTCCGACGGCGGTGAACGTGGACTACCGATACAACCGGGTGGACGAAAAGACAAAGAAGCTCAAACCGTATCCCGCCTTACAGGACCTCTACCGGGGCCTCGACCCGTCCAAGGCGGTGATCACCTACTGCCATTCGGGGCGCCGGGCGTCTTTCGGTTACTTCGTGCTGCGCCTCATGGGCTTCGACGACGTGATCCTCTACGAACCGTCGTGGAACGAGTGGGGCCGTCCCGCGCTCTTTTACCCGGTGGAAACGACGGAAAACAGGTTGTCCGGGACGGAGCTTCCCGGAGTGGTCGGAGCAGCGGACGGCGGGACGAGGCGTACGCCGGAAGAGTCGCGCGCATCCGAGCCGGCCAAGGGCGGATACGTATCGTGCGGCGGATGAGGTGAACCATGCGAGAAGTTACCAAGTCTTCCTATTGGCCATGGTTTCCCGCGGCTTTCGCACTGGCGGGGATCATCGTTTTCATCTTCGCCACCTTCGGCCCCCCCGCCTCCTCCAGCGGGTTCGTCACCACCCTCAAAGGATTCCTCCAATGGGCGGCCCCGGATTATGCCGCGGCCAAGGAACACTACCGCATGCTTCCCGGCCCCGGCTCGTGGCTCATGGCGTTCGTCCTGGGAATGGCCGTCGGCGGGTTCATCGCGGGACGAACGTCGCCGGTTCCGGTCCGGGACGTCCCCGAAATCTGGCAGCGACGTTTCGGGCCGGGCCGCGGGCTGCGTTATTTCGCCTGCTTCGTGGGCGGTTTCCTCATTTTATTCGGCGCACGGCTCGCCGGCGGCTGTACGCTGGGGCTGTTCATTTCCGGTTCCACGCAAATGGCGGTGAGCGGCTTGGTCTTCGGGGCGGTGATCTTCGCCGTGGCCATGCTCACCGCCCGATGGGTCTACGGCAGGGCGCGAAAGGAGGAAGGCCGATGAGCGCCGTATGGCTGGGACTTTTTTCCGGAATCGCTTTCGGGTTCGTGATCCAGCGGGTGGGGGCGACCAGCGCGGACAAGATGGCTCGGGCGCACCTCATGGAGGATGCGAGCATCCCGCGGTTCATGCTGCTTGCCGTGGCGCTATCGATCCTGGGGCTCTTCGGCCTCCAAAGCGTCGGCGTGGGGCGGACGGTGATCATTCCCTTGAGTCTCGCGGCCACGGGGCTGGGGGCCGTTCTTTTCGGTATCGGTTGGGGACTCGCCGGGTACTGTCCGGGAACGTGTTGGGCGGCCGTCGGGGAAGGCCGCATGGACGCCGTGTTCGCCTTTCTGGGGGGACTCGCGGGAGCGGCCGTCTTCGCTCATTTCCACGAGGTGATCGTCCCCGCGGTGTTTCTACCCACCAGCTTGGGGCCGCTGACCGTTGCCGATTGGCTGGGAAGCCGGGCGGCGGCGGCCTTGGGCCTTTCGGCCCTGTTCGGGGCGTGCGTCTGGCTTGTGGGAAAAATCTGGGGACGGCCATCATGAGGGCGCCCATGACGGCGGTCGGGCTTCGCGTCCTGCTTTTCGCCGTGCTGTCGGTCTCGGGTTGCGCCGATCCGTCGGCCGACGGCGTGCCTCTCCACGTCCCCCGCGGCTACGTCCCCGTTCTCGAAGTGCAGGACGGGGGACGCGTGTACCGTTTCGGCCCCTTTGTGGGCTACTATTTCCGCCCGCAAGCGCCCGGCGATCTGAGCCGCCTGGAATTCGTCTGCTTCAACCAGCGGCGATTCTATACCCGGGATCTTCCCGAGAACGCTCTGCTCTACGAGGGTCAGGCGGTGTTGACGCGGCTTCCCGGCGGAGCGCCGGCGGCGGGTGAGGGTCGTATCCAGCCGGTTTTCTTTGAAAACGCTCCGGTAGCTTGGCTCGATTCCCGGCCCGAACCCCGGGACGAATTCCTCCACTTTCATTCGTGCTACGACGCCCAAGGACCGGTGCTCGTCGGCTATTGGCTTCGCCACGTGGCCGCCGGGGACTTCACCTACGACATGGGCGGCCGGGTCGGCCCGGAAAGCCCCCTCTTTCACCGGGTGAAGCGGGGCGTGGACCGCGCTTTCGCCCGAATCGTGGAATTCGATCGGGGCCCGCGCTGAACCCTCCCTTGGGAACCCATCCCAGGAACTCGTGCCGCCGGGTCAAGGCGTATCGGACGGCCCTTCCGCCCCAGAGTGAGCGCAGCGAAGCGCGACCTCACTGCCATGGGAAGCCTCGCGGCTGCAGGACCCATCCAATGTCCTTACCACTGGCTCACACTATGATGGAGTCCTGAATCCCTGTGATGTGGTTGAGCGAGCTGAGTTGCGGGCATGGTGACCCCATTTTGAGCGGTCGACGAAGCCCTGTTTCAGCCAGTTGGTCGGATCATCAATTTTCGAGTGGCAGAAAAGAGCTCATGACAGTGCTCTTTCAAGCATTTTCGGACATACCTCACCCCCTTTCAACGTGAACATAGAATAGGTCCAGGCTCTTGCAACGACTCCCCTTTGCCCTACCTTGGGCAAAATGTGAGAGTGACGCTCCGAAACGCTTGAAAGGCGGGACCATGCCGACCGAACTGGAGCTTCAGCCGACGACCGCTTCGGATCACGCGCCCTGCCA